>JAEEGL015095407.1_pt1 | contig 29690 bp, 17 predicted proteins | sample 9134231 | NCBI WGS metagenome assembly JAEEGL01 (sample SAMN16246548, study PRJNA631951) | gut metagenome | biome: gut microbiome; feature: rumen; material: fiber-attached | host: Bos | place: Iran: Karaj | collected 2018-10
AAAGAAGGTTTAAATTTATTCGGAAGAGAAAAGGAATTAAATCAAATAGAATATAAGGATGGAATTGAAATTCAAGGGAAAACGAAAGAAGAAAATAAAATAGAAAATCAATCACAAATAAATATTTTAAGAAAAGAAAAATATTTTGATAATGATTATTTTTCTTCATTGAAAAATTATTTGAAAAACAATGACTATCTCATTGAACATAATGAACTTGAAATATTCCCTGTTGAACAAAATTTATTTGAAAGCCATTTAAATGAATCCTTTGTGATTCCAAATAATAAGAAGCCATTTATGAAGAATGAAATTGATTATCTAAAAGGATTTGATTTAACACATAATAGAAATTGGAATAATGTGGAAGTAATAAATTCTGATGATTTATTCATTCCAGGGAAAAAAATTGAAAATAAATCATTTGTTCTTATCAAAAACAATGATTTAATTATAAAACCAAATTCTAAAATTAGAAATCAAATACAAAATCAGGATATATTTAATATTCAAGGAAAACCAATTTCTCAAAAACCTAGAAATTGGGATGGATTAATTGATGAAAAACAAAATGATATATATTTTGTGAAAAAAGTTAAACCAAAATTAATCCAAATTCAAAATGAAGAATTAGAAATTAAAGAAAAAAAAATTAAAAATAATCTCAGTAAAGAAAATACTAATTTTACATTATTAAATCAACCGATTTTAAAGAAATCTTGGAATGAAAACAATCGAAAACAAAACCAGTTTAGTGAATCATTTAAAGGAGATATAAAAAATAGAGATTTGAAAATTCCAATATCTCAAAAACAACCAATAAGTAGTGAAGAAGATGTGATTTATAATGAAAGTGAATATGAAAACAAAGATTCTGAAGAAGAAGAACTCCATCCAATCAAACAAGATATTATTGTAAAAATTACAAAAAAGACAAAAGAAGAAAAATCTATAGGAGAAGACGATATTGATGTATTAGCTAGTGTTCCTCGTTTTTCTAATCAAGGAAAATCAATTGAGAAATATATTGAAAATAAGAAAAAAGGCTCTAGTCAAGACAATAAAAGCAAACAATTTAAAGAAGATATTGAACCTGAAGATCTTGTCCAAAGAGAATCCTCATTAAAAGCACAAATATCCAAAACAGCAAAGAGAAAAAAGCCTACTTCAGGTAGTATTGAAAGTTTATTAAGACAAAGAGAAGCAACTCAGAATGAAAAACTAAGAGAATTTAAAGATGATAAAAACCCATTTCCATAGTATTCAATAAATATTTATTTCTAATTTTATATTAAAATTTATTCACATAAAGCTTTTTTAATTAATTTAAATTAATTGTATCAATTATATAAAAATAATTAATTATTAAATGATTACGATTTTTCATTTAAACATTCCTGGATTTGTGTACGTCAATATTGAAATATCTAATGAAATAAAAATACAAAATTTAGATTTTTTTCATAAATCAGAGGATGGACTAACAAAAATAATTCTAAAAGACAAAAAATATAATAGAATTATAGCTAAATTTCAATTCTATTTCTCTTCATCATTAAGAATTTTAAACATACAACAAGTTATTCCCAAAATTTTAAAAATAAATGATAAATCAATAGTTACAATTAAATATAATGTGACAAAAAATCTTATTAATAACAACAATATAAATTGTGATAATATTGTAGATTATATAAAAAAAGAAATTGGATGTTTTGAACAATCAGATAAAATTATCTTAAATAATATTTTTTGTAAAAACTGCAATAAAATAAATATAAAAAAAATTGAAAAAGAAATAATTTATGATTTTAACCCAGAAAAAATTGAACAAAGTCTTTATGAAATGTTTCAATGTTTTCATAATCAGAACTCTCTAAAGAAAAATAATTGTTTTAATAATTTATTCGAAAAATTTAAGGAAAGGATAAATGTAACTGATTTTTATTTATGGTATATCAAAACCAGTATTTCAGAAGAAAAAAATAAAAATATTATTTGTGAACATTGTAGTATGATTTTAGGAAATTATGAAAAAATTAATCATCATATTTTTTATAAATTTAATATATTTAAAATATCAGTGGAGGTCAATATTAAAAATAAAGTCAATCAAAATAAAATAAATTTTTTTACAGAAAAATATCTATATTTAATTTTTGGATATTTAATAAATAATAACATTATCAATATAATTTTTTATTCAGATATTATGGGAATTAAATTTAAATTGATACCTAACTTAATTAATATAATCAATATTCCAAATTTAATTTCAGATGAGAATATACATAAACAATTTTTTTTGATTGAATATGAAAAGTTTAATATTTTAAAGATTCAAAATGCTATAGTTGAAGAACAAATGAAATTTCAGATTACAAATCAAGATTTATCGATTTTATTCAATATTTTAGAATCAAATAAACAAAAATATAACAATGAAATTATATTATATCAAATGAATACAAACTCTTTCAAAGAAGATATATTTTTATATAAAATATAATTAATATTATTTTTTTTACAATACAATTTTTTATTTAAAAGATTAACTTTTTATAATAAAAGTATATAAAAAATTCAGTATAAATCATTGAGGAGTTTAAAGAAATAATTGAAAGTTATTTTGTCATTTAAAAAGGAGAAACATATAAAAAATATTAAAAACATAAATATGATTCAAAAAGTAAACAGATAAATAATATACCAAATAAAAATCTAAAATAAAAAGAATATCATATATTGGGAGAAGATTTTCATTCAATAGTTAATAAACCAAAATGATCAAAAATGGAAAGGATTTTAATTTGAGAATGCATAAAGGTTAATAAAAAGAATAAAAATTATCTAAAAAAAATAATTTAAAATAAAAATAATAAATAAAATTCTAAAATATTTAAAAAAACATAAAATGAAATTATTTTTTCTGATTATATTAGACATAACATTTTTGTCTAATTGCAAAGAATTGATAAGAGGAGTTTTTGAAATTTCAAGGGAAGGAGTTAAATTACCAATAAAATCAATAGAAGATATAATAAATAAATATGAATATTTTAAAGATGAATTATCAGGGATAGGCGAAAGGCAACAATTTTTATTAGGTCTAAAAAAACATAATAGATATATTGAAAACAATAATTTAATTAATAAATCTTATGATCCTTATGATATTTTTTTTGGTTCTTGTGGTACAAACAGTTCATTTGAGTCAGCATTAGCTCAATTACAAGGATTATATCCTAGTGGAACAAATTTAAATTTGTCAAAAACAGCAATATCTAATTCAATTCCTCCAAATAAAGAAAATTTTAATGATATTCAAAAAGAATTAGGTTTAAATTCTTTACCATATAATATTGGTGTTTTTCCAGTTCATAAATTATTTAATAAAGAATTTCAGTTTAATTTAATATTTCCAGAAAATTGTCCTGAAATTGAAAATCTTATGATTAAAAGACAAAAGAGAAGAAACATAAAAGATTTAATGAAAGAATTCAATAAAAAATTTAAAGATAAATTTCAAAACAAAAATAATCATTTTTCCTATAACGATATATTTAATATTTGTAATTCAATTATTTTAGAATATTCAAATGGTATTAATATGAATAAATATGGAGATAATTATTTTATTAATGATCTTATTGAATATTCTAGAAGATTTTTGTATTTCGATTTGATTGGCTCTGACGAAAAAGATGATGAAATAGGATTAATAACAATGTCTAATACAATGAAAAGAATTATTGGTTGGATGGATAAAAAAATTAAGAATGATATAAATGGGGAAGAAAATTCTAAAAATTTTGAATTGCCTAAATTAGTAATGTATTCTGCGACTGAGAATCATTTAGGAGCATTTGAGGCATTTATGCATGCTGTCTTTAAAACACCATTTAGATATCCATATTACTCATCTTCAATTTATCTAGAATTAATAAGGAAAAATAAAAAAAATTCAGAGAAAGCATTTAAAGAGAATCAGTATTTTATAAACTACTATTTTGATGATGAATATATATTCTCAATGTCTTATTCATTATTTAAAAAAAAAATATTGAATTCAATTAAACCAAATCATTTAATTGAGAACTTTTGTAAAATTAAAAAAGAAAATATTATTAATTTTGTAAACTTTGAGAAAATTATTTTGTCTTGTGTAGGAACATTATTATTAATCTGTGTCCATTTTATTCTATTCTACAAGAACATTAAAATGTAAAAAATATAAATTTAAAAGTTAAAAATTAAAAAAATACCTTTTTATTAATTGTACCCAGAATTCAACAGTCTTCCTTGAATATTTCCATGATGCTCATTTAGATAAATAAGTATTTAATAAAAATAACTTAATATTTATCTAAAATAAATTCTAGTTTCAACTACTCTATTATTTATGTCTTCCCATTGTCTTTTTTCTATAAATATTATTTTCTCATATCTATTATATTTGATATAATCTTGTTTATAAACAGTTGAAAATTTAAATTCAAAAAAACCAGGATATTTAGGGAATTGTCTATTAATTATAAATTTCCCAGTTAAATTAACATTTAAATTTATACATGATAATATATGAGAATCTTTCATTTCATCTATATTACCAATAAACCAATTATATCCTCTTGTTGGATTAGAAAAAATTTTGATTAAAAATCCATCCCCCATTTTAACAGTAATATTCCATATTTTTTGATTTTCAGGTAAAAAATATTCCTTAATGTTTTCTTTATATGAGGGATATAGATTAACAGAAAAATTGGCGAATGTAGTCATATTACTTCTACATAAAATGAATAATGAATAAGATAATATAAGTATAAAAAATTGAATTTTCATTTATTTTCAAATATTTATTATTTTATTTAATAATTAGGTTTTTTCATCATTTCATTTAAGAAAAAATAAGATATTTTTTAGTTTTTTCAAATCAATTTATTTATATTTTTTTTTTTTTTTTTAATATTATAGTATAATAAAAGTTGAATTATATTTTCAATGAATAATAATATTTATTTAAGTTACCAAAATTTTTCATTTGAGACTAGTAAGTACTAATATCATTTTTTAAAATGCAATTTTATTTTTATTTCATAATAAAAGTTCATTATTAAAAGGTTTTCATTTATAATAAATATTAATAATTTTGTTATCTGTAGTTTTTAATATTCTAAAATTTATATTATAATATATCTGGCTTTCTTTTTATCTGTAAAAATAATTAGTTAAATATCAAAATAAATATTATCTTTGCTTTTATTTGTTGATATATGAGTGAATAAAGAAAATTTGAAATCTTTTTTGATACAAATTAAATACTTTACTTTAAGATTTATTGGAATATTTTCCCTTTATTGTATATTATATTGTAAAAATAAATCAATTTTAAATTTTTTGCATCAATAAAATATATATTAAATACAATAATTGGGAATCTCAAGTTTAAATAGCCTATTTAACAATATAATAAATAAAATTTTATTTAATATTAATATGTTTTTGACAAAAAATGTTATTAGCAATTTAAAAATGTAAGACTATTATAATTTGCTAAATAAGAAAAAATTGAGGAAGAAAGATTATATAAAGATAAATACTAAATAAAATTAAAAAAGCTTAATGATTAATAAATAAGATGAGATGAGTGAAAGAAAAAAAAAAAACAGAATATGAATAAATATTATTTTGTAAAATCTTAAATTATATAATGAAATAAAGATTATTTTCAATTTTTTTTATTTCATCATAAAGTCCTAAAGATTTATAACCTAAAAGAATTTTGTCATCATCAATATCTTCTACTATATGTTAGACTGAAATATTCTTTTCATTTTTTCTATATTTTTCAAAAAAGTTATAAAAAAAAAGTTATATATTAAAATAATTTTTAAATTTATAATTTTTTTATTTCATAAATGAAAGAAAAAGAAGCAAAAAGTAAGATAGATAAAAATGAAAAGAATCTGATTGAAAATACTTTATTTTCAAAAACGAATCGAATATTAAATATAATTCCTGTTATTCCTTTGGAGAAAACAAATAATAAATATCCATTAATAAAAATAAATGAGATTGATTATAAAAAAAAATATCATTACATATTAAAAGAAATTGAAAATAAAAAAATTGAATTAATTAAAGAAAGAATGATTGGAATTGAATTAAAGAAAGAGTTGAATAAATTTTTACCAAATGAAAATAGATTTGATAACCTTTATAATGAAAATATTATTATTATTAATGAAAACAAAAAATTAAGTAAAGATATTGAATCATTTGAAGAAACAAATAAAAAACAAAACCAATTAATTAATTCATTAAGGAAGGAATATAATGAATTAAAAAAAATAAGTAAAAAAAAAAAAGAGAATTAAGAATATAAAGAAAAAATTATAAAATATAATTAAATAATGTATTAATTAATATAAGCTCAAAAATTTTTATATGGAAATTAGAAAAAAATTTAAATATTTTAATCATAAATTAAATAAAAATGGGTAAGAATGAAATTTTCTAATAATACTGAAGAACCATAAATTATTTTATAATAAATTAAAAATTTTAGAAAGTCAAAAATACGTTTAATAGATTTCTCAGTGATAGCTATTATTACTGCCTTTTTGGAAATTGAGGAAAAACTATATAATTCAAAAGGATGTAATCTAATGATTATATAAAAGGTAAAATAACAATAATTAGTTTAAAGTGTCCAACATAAAACCATTAGAAGGTAAACATAAAATGAAATTCTTGATTGTGAAGGATAACAAAATTATAGATAGATAAGAGAGATATACAAGAAAAAAAATACCTTAATATTCAATACTCTAAATATTTATATTTTTTTTATATTAAAAAAGTATTATGTCATTGATTTACTGAAATAAATCTTTCTGTGAAAGAAATGAATTTCTTTTTCATAATATCCAAAGAATTAAAGGAGAATAGGAAAATCATCTTTAAACAAATAATTCTTATAATAATTCCAAAATTTGGTTTAGTCTCATCCCCAAAATTCAATGATCAAACTACCTAATTTATACTACTAATATTTTATCTAATAAAGGAGCATAAACATAAGTTAGAACAGTGAATCAATTAAATAATATTAAGCTTAAAAGTATTAGTGTATTAAACAAAATAATATTAACAAAAATCAACCAGATAAATTTTGATAATCATTATTTTTTAAATGCCATAATATCTCTAAAATACAAGTAAATATTATGGAATTAAGAAATTAAATATATTATCAAAATAAATATTTTTTCATAAATTAATTTAATACATAAATTATGTTTTAATTTTTTTAATTCTTCAACTTCATTACAATATGTTTAATACCATTATTTTTTGTTTTATATAGTAAAAAAGTAATACTTCTATACTTCATATATCTGAATCATAATCTACATTTACTCTTCACATATTTCTTTTCAATTTCAACATGTGTTACAATATCAACATATGGTATATATATAATATAAGACTTATTATATACTAATCTTTAACTGTTTATTATAAGATCAACTACTTATTCTCTATACTTTGTTCATACCTTGAACAAATACACTTAAGGAAACACTGCCTTTATGTCTATCTCTCTTATTTTGTTATCCTTCACAACCAAGAATTTCATTTTATGTTTACCTTCTAATGGTTTTATGTTGGACACTTTAAACTAAATTACATCCTTTTGAAGTATACAGTTTTTTCTCAATTCCCAAAATCATAGCAATAAAGACTAACATAGAAGACTATCATTTAAATCCTTCTTTATATTCTCTTTTATAACATCCAAAATAAAGTCTAATATTCTAAAATATACTTTATGGTTCTTTACTAACATTGGAAATCTCTATTATAATCTTTTCTCAGAAAACTTCATTCATACTAAGTGTAAACAATTTATTTTTGTTTATATTAAAATTCAATTTTTATCATTTAAGTATATTATCATTGTAAAACTATATATCAAGTATCTTCATCAAATGATAAGCTTGTTCTCCTTTTAGTGGATGTTCTGAATCTTTTATATCGGAGTCTTAGTAAATGTTCGTAATTCATTTTCTTGAAATCCCTTTATTTTTTGGTTATCTCTTTAACTTGAATTATACTTTTTTGATATTAATTATCTTTTTTCCCTACTTCTTTTAATTTGATATTTTACTCTTTTAAATTTTGAATTATATTCTTCCATTTTCTTTCTTCTTTTAATCTTTTTTTTCTTTTAAAATAAATTCTATATTAGGATGTTAAAGAAATAATGATATTTAAATCAACTTAAAATTTAATTGACTTTCTTCCATTTTAATATTTTTTTATCCATTAAAGTAGAAATAAAAAATCTCCTATTGTTTTATTGGTTTTTAGTAATCTAAAAGCATATTCTTGTTATTTTCATTATTGATTTAAACAACGAACAAACCAGAAAGATAAGCATGTCCATCTTCATCCAATAATATTTAATATTAATGAATAAATTAATTTTTATAATTCAAAAAAGAAACTTAAAAGATTATTATATATATTGGTTGAAACATTTAAATTATAATAATATTTTTCTCCATTATTTCAACTTCAATGGAAAAAAAGAGATAAGAATTATGACAATCAATTAAAAAATAAATTAATTTTTATCAAATAAATTTGATTTTAATATTTATTCAATCAATCTCAAAATTTTTTATATTATTTTGAACAATTATCTTGTCTTGAAATAAAAATTAATTGATTTTATAAATATTTGTTTTCAACAAATAAACCCCTTAATATATGGACTACGACCTTTATCTATTTGATAAGGTAGGTGATTGTTAAATCACAAGGTAGAGGTTTTCTAAACTGAGACAATAATTTAAAATAATTATAATTCATTTAATTGTTAATACAATTAATTTTATCAATTTTATTTTCATTTTTCTAATATTTAATCTATACAAACATTAGTTATAATAATTTTATATTTATAAGAATTTAATTTTATTTAATATTATTAAAGCAAAAATCTTTGTATTCATTAGAGTTAATTTATTTTTCTTGAAAAAATTGAAAAAATTCTAAATTTTTTTTTGAATACTTTTTATATTGAAAAATGGATGGAAATATGAATATAAATGAAGAAATTAATAAAAAAGACAGTCAAAGTAAAGATGAAGATAAAAATAAGGAAGCTACTGAACAAAATGAATTTGAAAAAGAATTAAGAGAAGCATTTAATGATTTTGATGAAGATCATTCAGGTGGAATTTCAAAGGAAGAATTTGGAAACTTTATGAGAAAATTGGGTTACAGACCTACATTAGTTGAATTACAAGAAATGATTGATGAAGTTGGAAAAGATCAACAAGGACAAATTGGTTTTGAAGAATTTAAACAAATTATGACAAAGACCATAAGGGATGAATTTACTCAAAATTCATCAATTGAAGCTTTTGCTGTTTTTGACAAAAATAAAAGTGGAAAAATCAAAAAAGAAAATCTTCAAAATATCCTTTTAACAAAAGGAGATCAAAATATGACTGAAAATGAAGTTCAAGATTTATTGGATCATTACATTGATTTTGATGAAAATGGAGAAATTAATTATAAAGAATTCGTGAAACAAACATTTGATTTATTCAAATAATTAAATTAAAAAATATTATGATTATTCTATAACTTATTTTAAATTTTGTTCTTAATCAAAGTTATGATTTTTAGCAAAAATGCTCATTAAATAATTCAATTTTTCATTAATTTTTTTACAAATATTTTTCTTTTTGAAAATAGATTTTTTAATTAAAATCATTTATCATTTATATATTTTAGAACAAATCAAACTATAAATATAAATGATGTTAATAGATTAATATCACAATTCAAATATCTCTTTAATTTATTAATTTATTATTTTCCTATAAATATTAATAAAGAATAATTTAACCTATTTTCTAATTCTTTATAAATGTTTTATTATAATATTTTTTCCTAGTTTAAAACAATGTATTTTCAAACTTGATAATAATTTCAGTTAAATGTAATATTGTAAAAAACTTTCTCTTTTTTCCAAATAAATATTTATAATTAGGTATAAAATTGAAATCATATACTTCAGAACTTTTCCATTATCATTAAAATGATAAAAAGAAATTATATTTTCATACTACAACGAAGATTATAATTAATAAAAATCATGAATAAATTTTTCTTTCAGTATTGTATACGCTTTTCTGAATACATTCAAGTTAAATTCAATAAATAAATCTTTCAAAAGAATATTACTTTTATATAGGAGTTCAATAAAAAAATCTCTAAAATACTTGTTTAGTGTTTAATTCTTTTATTGAAATAAAATCTTTTTTATTATATATTATATTTATTCTATAATAATCACTTGTCCTTTACTTATATTAATCTATTTCATATAGAATAAATAAGTATTAGTCAAATTATTTTATGAAGTTGTGTAATCAAAATTGTAATTATCTAATTAATTCTCTCTATAAAATTATTTAATCCTAATTTCATATTTCTAATAAATTATTCATTTTATTACTAAAGCAAAATTAAATTATTACTTTTTCCTTTTTGTCATTAAAAAGTAAATAAATTTTTTTTTTGTTTTATTTTATTTCTTTTTAATACTCCTGAAAGATAATAAATATAAGATTCATAAATTAAAGAGAAAATTTTTTTAAGTTACCTATATATTAACTCTTACAAACCTCTTTAATAATTTTATATGCATTATTTCATTAGAAGATAAATTTATTATGAGTAAAATTAATCAAAGAAAAATAAAATTAAAAAGAAATGTTGTTTGACAGTTAGAATAGTATATCTTATAAATGAAAAAATAAAATATAAAATATATATATGTGGTATTTTCCAATTTATTTTACAATCGAAGGATAATAAAGGTCTTGATTTTTCAAATAAACATTATAGCTCTTACTATGTTATTTCCAGATTTATGTGGGTATGATTATATTACATTTTCAACAATTTGATATTTCTTTCTTTGGATCTTTGTTTTTCAAATAATTCCTATTCTAATATTTTCTTTCTGAAATTCTTGTATTTTAATATTTTAAAATTAAAGTAAAATAATTTTAAAAATTTTATAAAAATTAAAAATTCCAACAATTCAAACATTTGTTCTAGTTACTCCAAAAAATCATTTTTTCCCAATCTGTTTTTTTTTCATATAACAATATTCTTCTGAACGTTTATAAAAATTTATAACTTTTATTATTCCAATCAAAGGGATTCATAAATTTAATAAAAAATTTTATGTCATTTTTTTGTTTGAATAAACTTCTTTATTATAACGCATATTATTGAATCTCTGATTAGTTTCAAATAATTTAATCACCTGAAAGAAAATATAAATGATCATGACTGATATAAATTAAAATGTTTAAATTATTGATAATTTTTAATTTAAAGTTATCATCATTGAATTGTAAATAATTAATTTTCTTTTTTAATTAATAATAATTTGTTTCGAGCCGATGCTGTAATTTTGATTCCCTTCTTTGAATTTTAAGTATTCATTAAATACCATCAGACTGGATTTTTTTATCTGATTTATTAATGTTATTTATATTTTTTACATTTGTTATATAATTCTTCGTAATTCTTCGTTATTTTAACATTTCTTAAATTTCAGTTTCTGTCATTTATTTAATTGTATTTTCAAGATTTACAAAAATTTATTCATGTAATCAAAAGTATGATGATAACTTTTATTCAAGGCCTTTGTGTTTTAAAAAAAGGTGCTAAGCAGCATTTTATCCAATCATTTTTATTTTTTTTCGTTTTTTTTTTTTTTTTTTTTGCTCTTTTGCTTGAATAAGATTTTTTTTTGTTAAAAAAATATATTTTAATGAAATTATATTTATTGAAAGGAGATAATTTGATATTTTTGACAATTACCTTTTAATATTATTTTAATATAACTTAAAAAATATAATTTTTGATGATTTAAACTATTTTCATTAGTGCTAAATGATATTTTTGAACCTTTAATATAAATATATAATTCAATTCATAATTTTTTCTCATTTGCTCAAATGTTATAAATTAATGATAATTTAAAAAAAGAATTATGATAATTAAAATATAAAATATTTGATTCAAAAACTAAAATTTTGTTAATTAGTTAAGTATATCAAAATTATCGATTTTTTATAAATAAAAAAATATGTAAATTATAATTTACGGTGAAATTTAATTAATAATTTATTTTAATTTTTTAAAAATTATAGGATAATTTTTATTAAAAGTCCAATAAGTTTTTAAAAAGAATATAATGATGGATTTTTTTCTTAAAAATGAACATAAAAAATAACATTTAAAAAAATTGATTATCAATTTCTTTTCAACACACAAATAAAATATCAAAATCTAATCTGGTTTGAATAAATCATTATACAAAATATTGATAATAGTTAAAGCAAGATTTTGGATTATAAAATTCATTTATTCAATCATTGATTTTCAAAAAGACTTAAATTTATAATATTATTCTTAATTTCACATTTATTTTAATAATTTATTCACTCATTCAAATAATAGAAAATTAATTATAAACCATCAAAAATAATTCTTTATTAATGAAATAACATTTTTACCAAATTAATTTCGTTAAAGATATATCTTTATTCTTTAATCTTAAAAAAATATTATAAGAATTTTAATCATACATAAATTTGAATAATTTAATTCTTTATATCTTCGATTCTTTTTATTTTTATAGAAAATTTAACTCTTTCTCTTTCATTTATTTTATTGGCTTGTTTTTTTATATGTATTTTTTTGTTTTATTTATTGATATTTTAATAAATTTTTTTATTCATCCATTTAAAATTAAACTTATATTTTTATCCTTTGAGTGAAGATAAGAAATTTCCTTCTAATGCTTTTTCTTTAATATTTTCCTTAGTTTTCCAAATTTTGTTTTTTCATTTTGATTTTATTTTTATCCTTATATTATCTTCTGTTTTTATTCATTATTTTTGTGTAATTATACCACTGAAAATAAAAAACGAAAAATTAATATATTTTTTTATTATTGAGATTATATTAAGTATTAATGATAATTTTTTATCTCTAATTTAATTATACATTCGGAATCTCAATTAATAAACAAATTTCTTAAAACTAATTTTTATGTTGAATCTTTTTTGATACGAATTTATGTTTAAAAAATAAAAAACTATTAATAAATATTTAACAGAAATTATTTCATATTAATACATTTTATGAAAAAACAAGAAAAGTTTTTTATATCTATGATTTTCTCTCCCAATAAAAAAGAAAATATAAAACACCACAAAAAATACAATCAATAAAAGTAACACAGAAAAAATATTTTCCAATCTTATTACTTTTATATATAAATCATCAATATCTTTCATTACAAAAAATGAATAAGATTTAAACACATTTTCTAATACATAATCAAAATCTAAACACATTCTTGAAATATCTGATGAATTAAATGATTTAATAGATGAACTTATTCTATCTTCAGATAAAATAAAGTCATAATATAAATTTGTGATTTCTTGATAAATAAAGTTTAGTTCGGTTAATAAGCCATATTTATTACTTCCAAAATTATATTTATAACATAATCTCAATTTTTCACTAACTTGAGTAAAATATTCTTTATAAGGTAAATTTTCTTCAATAATTTCATTTAAAGAATTAATTGAAGAAGAATAACATAAATTATCTAAGGAATTAAATTCTTTTTCAATTCTTTTTACATTATTTAAAATAATAGTTTTTTTTCCTAAAAAAATTTGTAAATTATTTTCTATCTTTTTCCCATCAAAAAAAAGATTTGGAAAATAAGATTCTTTCATTTGAAAAATTTGGCTGTTATTTTCAAGAATAAGTTTAATATGATAATAATTAATATATTCATTAACTAATTCACTTTGATTATAATTATTATAACTTCCAATGAAAGAAGAATCTACAAAAGTAAATGAAATAATAGCATAATATAATAATTCAAAGCTTTTTGGTATTCTTTCTAAAAAATTCATGGCCATAATTACTGCAAAGATAAAAGTTTTTTTTGTTAAATATGCATATACAATATTAATTATTACAGTAGATGAAATAAATATTAAAAAAAATGTTAGTATAATATATGAAATTGTAACTGATTTTGGTAAAAAAATATTCTTTTCTATTTCTTGGACATTATTAATATTATTTTCATCTTGTGTTTTTGGTAAATTTTTATCATTTGTCAATGATTTTTTTAATTTATTCATATTATTTTTTTTATTTTTTTTTGAAGATTTTTTTTGTGAACCATTAAATGATGCAATCGTTTCTTCTTTTTTAAATTGTTCAAATTTCATAATATTGTTTTGATTAAAATTTTCACACATTATTTTAAAGAAAAAAACTTGTATTTCAAATAAAATTTGATTTTCATTATTTTCATCTATATCAAATAAATATTTTAATAATCTTTTAATTTCTTTTTTATCATATTTTAATTTTTCTAAAATTATACAATAACAAATGAAAGTAAAGAAAATAATTAAAATGCCATAAAATAAAATATAATTAGTATATTTTTTATAAAATTCAAAAAGAATTTCAGAAGTTGATGATGTAGTGTTTTCAAAAATATTTTTAAAATTTTGAAGAGTATTTTGAAAACCATAAAAAGTTAATTGTTCTAATTCTGTAGGAGGAGAATCATTTGTATCTAAATTTTCATAATTTTTATTGAAAAATGATTTCATAAAATTACATGTATTATTTTGAATATAATATATTTGATATAAATCATATAAAATTAATTTAGCTTCTTCAATAAGATTTGATTGTCTTTTTGAAATTTTCCAATTTTTATCAATTAATGAGAAATCATAATTTCCATATAAATAATAATATAAAATAGATAATTTACTATTTGATTTAATTTTATTAATATATACATTGAATTTTGTTAATGTATTTTGAAGACTTTTTTTTTTTGGTCCAATGAATTGTCTAGTGTCAATTGTTTGAGTTTTAAAAGAAGCTTGAAAACATAATGTGAAAGAATACAAAGATGATAAATAAGTATCCGTTTTTAATATTTCCATAAAAATATTAAATTGGAATAAATCTTTATGTTCATAAATTTTTTTTATTTTTAAAAATAATGTAAATAAAGAAATAGTAATTACAATACAAAATGAGATACAAAGAAAAAATGTATAATTTTGAATGAATTTTTTAAGAAATGGATTATTATCAAACTGCTTATCATTTTCTATTTGAGATAATTTTGAAATTCTTTTTGAATATAAATTATTCATTTCACTTTGATTATGTTTAATTGGATTAATTCTTGCAATTTCATTATTTGCTAGATTTTGGATTAAATTTAACCCAGAAAATCCATTTTTACTATCTTCATTTAAAGGAATCTTTGAATTATTTATTAATGAATTATTAAAACTTGAACTGTTATTGATTGTGTTAACTGAAATTTCATTTATTTGAGAAATATTATTAAATGAAAAATTATTGTCGTTCAAAAAATCTTCATTTAAAGGACTATGTAAAAGATTAATATTTGTATGTGAAGAAATTTGTGAAGAAGATATTTGAGAAACTTCAGATCTCTTAGTTGTCAATTGAACTGTATTACTTTGCATTAAAGGTTTTTTTTTTTGTTTTTCAATAATTTTATTTAAATTATATGTTGATTTTTTTAATAAATTTATATCTGTATTTTCAGTCATTTTTATCATATAATATTTTTTATTTCCTATTTCTTTTAAATAATAATCTATGGAAAATATATTTTCAGTTCCAACATTATTATTATTAAATAAAGATTTAACTGTTTTTTTTCTTTCTCTTCTTTTTTTTAAAAGTGGACTATTATCTTCAGAACTTTTAAATCTTTGAGCTAAACATTTTGTCCTATTGTACCATTCGTTGTCTAATCCTTTTTCATCAAAAATACGATTAACATTATTTATTCCAATTGATATATTTTTTTTATTTATATTTGTGGAAAAGTGATATTTTTTTCTTTTTAATTGTTCTATAGTTTTTTTCTTTTTTCTTAAATAAAACATTTTTTCATTTGGGATTGTATTAAAAATAGAATGAGCTTTATCTTCTTCAAATAGAAAATTAAAAGGTTCTTTATTATTTTTCTTCCCTAAAGGAGGAATTCCAAAAAAATCATTAAATGTAATTGATAATTGTTTAATTCTTTTTATATCAAAAAAAAAATGTTTTTCAAATTCTTTACATATACTCATGAAATAACCTTTTTTATCTAAAAAAATATGATAAGAGAGAGATAAATTATTTTCGTTTTGAATTATTCTGACATTTACTATTAAATTTAAAAAAAAATTTAAATTTGGAAGGATTCGACAATGTAAAGAAATATTGATTAAATAATTTCCCTTACTTAATATATAAGTATGATTAGTTTTATATTTAGGATTATGAAGTAAAGTAAATTGTTTTAAAAGTAAAGTGTGTTCTTTTCTTATATCAAGAGGGATAAACTCATTCAAATCTTTATCTTTAATTTCTTCTTGTGTATAATCTAAATAATTAGAAAGTAAATAATGCATATAAATTACATCAAAATTATCAAATTTATTTTGGGAAATAATTATGGGATAATTCATATTAAATTCTGAAAAATCTTTATATAAAAATTTTGATATTTTTAGAAATTTATAATTGAATAAAAATTTATTTTTTAATTGAGAAGGGATTTTTTTGTGTAATAATATAAAATAATTTGTAAGTATATAACTTATTTCATTGTTCTTAATAATTGAATCTCCTTTTCTTCTAGTTTTTATGTAATTAATGATTGTTTTTTTAATGTTTTCATCATTTTTTTGAATTTTTTCACAGATTTTCAAAAAGTTTATAAAAGATTTTTCAGTCATTTTTCTTAATTTTGAATTATTTTGAACATGTTTACGGAATGCTAAAACTATTTCTAAATTTTTTAAAATATCCTTTATTAAATATTTAATATTTTCCGAAAAAATAATAAAGTGTTCAATAAATTTTAAATTCATAATTTTCTGAAAAATATTTTTCCTAATATTTTTCATATTTCCAATCAATAAATTACTTTTATATATATCTTTATTTGATTTTATTTTAAATAAAATTTCTTTTTTAGTTTCATACAAAAAATATTTAGTTAAAATACTTAAATTTAAAGAACAATTTAGATACATTGAGCATAAATATAATGAATAATACTCTCTTTTTCTAACTGCAAAAATATATTGACAATGTAATAAAAGATAATCCTCAATTTCTTTTTTGAAATTTTTTGTTTTAAATAAATAGTAAATTCTATTTACAATTTCTTGTTCTCCTATAATTGAATATTCATCTTTTTTTAAGCTGTTGAATATTTTTTTTATATTTAATCTTTTTTTTATTAAACTACAAAAACAATCTTTCATTTGACATTTTTTTTTATGATTATAAAATATTTTATATAATTCAAAATCTGATGGATCTTCTCTTAATTTACAATAATATTTAATATATAAATATATTTCACCAATATCTCTGTTCTTTTCATCTATTTTAAACAAATTTTTTGACAATTGTTTCGATAACATATTTTTATTCAAAGAAAAACTAATAGAAAAAATAAAAATACTAGTTATTAAGTTTAAAAGAAATTTTACAATAGAGTAATTTTGTGTCATTTGTTCTTTTTTTTTTATGAAATTAAGTAAAATTAATTCGAATAATCCTGCATAAAAACTAAAACAAACTAAAATAAAAATAAATAAAGGAATAATAGAATCAAAATAATAATTAAATTGTCTGAAAGATAATAATAAAAAAATTAAACATAATAAAATTGCTGCAATGCAAATTCCAATTCTTATATAATCTCTTTTTTTGCCTGTAAACAAATAAGAAAAACCGATAAGTGGTTGGAAAATTGTTAATAATAATGAACAAAAACGAATTCGTCCATTTGAATAAATATCAATACCATAATGACTCAGGAATCCTTTAGAGTCATTTAAATATAAAATAAGATAATCAGATAAAAAACATACTATAAAAGAGAATATATTTAAAATCATAATCAAAGTTTTATTAAAATAAATTTGTTCGTTGAAAAAATTTAAAATATATTTATCAGATGTATTTAAATTTTTTTGATTTATATTTATGAATGGAGTAACTATACCAAAAAACAAATATTCTGAAATATATTGAGTCAGAAATGAAAGAATTATTAAAATATAAGTGAATATTTTTAATTCAATTCTAATGAATTTTTTCTTCCCCAAAAATTTAATTAAATTAAAATCTTCTCTTTTTTTAAGATTTATATATATTTTCCTCATATGAAAAATAACTAAAAGAATATATATCAAAAAAAAAAAAAATAAAAATAAAAATTATTATACAAACCAATTGATATTTTCTTGATATAATATTAAAAGATGAATCAAATAATAAAAATTTAGATAAAATAGTATATACAGATGTAATTTTATTATCTTTTGATTCAAATCCTTTTAAATTTTGAGTCGCTAATATGAGTCCTAAAAATTTAATTGAAAAATATATAAAATAAAAAACTTTTGAGGAAGGCAAATTTTTCCTAATATTAAAAATAACTTTAAAATAAATGTTATCATTCATTTATTAATAAATTATAATAAAACTTATTATAAAATATAAATAATTATTTATTGATAATATGATAAATATTATTTTTCCTGTAATAAGTAAAAAATTTTATTTATATATATTATTTAATTAAAAAATAAAATTTGATAAATTTTATAATTAATTATTAAAAAAATAAATGATTAAAAATAACACTTTTTTATTTTTTCATTATATTATTTGAAAGATATTTAATTTTATGATTTGAAAATAAATTTTAATCAAGATAGAATGAAAATATAAAATAATAAAAAAAAAGGATAGACAGTTTTTTCAAAAAGAAAATTTAAATTAAAAAATCATTGTTAATTCACTTAATTATTTTTCTTAAAAAATAATTTTTCTCAAAAAAAACAAATAAAATCATGTTATCAAAAAAACCTATTTGATCCTGAAGATAATGAAACATAAAAGATAAGAAATTCATTATTAAGATTAACAATTTTATTTAATATATAAATTAATAAAACATTTAAAACCTAATTTTTATGAACTTAATCAAAAAATAATTGATTAAATATTAAAAACCGATTAAATAATATAAAATCAAATAAGATAAGAAAGAGAATTCTTTCAAAAAAAAATAATAAAATAAATCTTTTTTTAATCAATCAAAATTAACATAATTATAAGTGAAATCAATTATTTTCCATTGAATTAATTTATAGAAAAAAACTTTTTTATAAAAAAAAACAATTTAACCAAAATTTTTTTTTAAAATAGAAAACAATAGTATAAAATAATTCGAGATTATTCTAAAGATAAATAAAGTAAATAATCAAAATTTTAAAAAAAATTTTATCAATAAGAAATTATATGAAAATATAATGAAAAAAAATTATTGTTATTCTATTATAAATTTATGGTTTATTTTTTGTATCTTTGATTTGATATAATATGAAATAGTAATAATATGATAAAATTAACAAATTTTTTTTAATATTTCAGCTCTCATTATCATTAAGACAATATTCTTTTTATATTCAACATATTTTTACTTCTTATGATAATTTATGCTCAAATTTAAATAAGAATTTATTTTTGATTCTTAATATTTATGGTAAAAATATTTCAGACAAAATATCAATGTATAGAATATATTTGATATTATTCTTCAATCTAAGAATAATGAAGAAAATATAATTTTAACATGCAATTTACATAGTTTAAAAATATAATGGATAATTTTAAGATAAAATGTTTTTTAAAAGGAGAGTCACCTTCAAATATAAAAGGAACATATTAGAACCATACATAACAAATCGTAAAAATTAAATAGAAAAATAATCAGTAAGCAATAAAAAATTTGACTTTCATTAAGAAAAGTAAGAGAACTTTTAAATAATTCAGAAGTATATCATCAAACTTTTTTTTCCCTCTTATCACTGGTAGAATCAAGTAAATTATGTATTAGAAAAGATTATCCTTAATTATATAGAAATAGAGTATATGAATTCAATCCTCCTAAATTCTCTGAAAAATGGTGAAAATTAATTTTTTCTTAAAATTCTTAAGATAATTATTTTCTATTATCTTTCAGCTCAATTTCAATTTTTTATACATATTTTAAAAATCATTGTTTTTCAAAGATAAATTCTTTTCACATAATTTTTTGTTTACTTGTATTTTTTTTTTATAAATTAATATTTGGTATTTCAATGAATTCTTCTAACACTTTTATATTTATATTGTTTCATAAATTTTATCTCCTTTAAAATATTCATGACTAGTCAAATTTAATATAATATTTTCATCAAAATCAAAAGTATCAAAAAATTATTCTTTTTAAATAGTTCTTTTTTGTATTATTTCTATTTAAAAATCACATAATTAAAAATTGAATTTTCATTTAAACTAAATTATCAATTTTTTCTCTTTTTCAAACGTATTTTTCATTGTTTTTTATTCTTGTTATTAAGTATATTTTTTTGAAGATATTTAATACATATAATCAGATTGTAATATTGTTAATAAGAAGATTTATATTTCAAAAAAATTAAATTATGAGTTCTATGAATGGTTAACAAAATTATTAATTAACAAAAAAATTATATAAAATAATAACAAAATTATTAAAAAAAAATATATTTGTAAATTAAACTTAAAATAATTTATTGGCTTTAAAAAAATATTGGTATCATATAATAAAATTGATATATTTGATATATAAATTAATATATTCTAATTTTAATATAAATGAGTAAAATAGCAATAGGAATAGATTTAGGGACAACATTTTCATGTGTAGGGGTGTGGAAGAATAATAAAGTGAATATAATACAAAATGATTTAGGTAATGGGGTAACACCTTCAGTAGTGGCATTTCAAGGACAAAGACGTTTTGTGGGTCAACCAGCAAAAGATAAATTAATAAAGAATTATACTAGTGTAGTATATGATTCAAAAAGATTTATAGGAAGAAGATTTACAGATAAAGAAGTACAAGAAGATATTCAAAATTATCCCTTTAAAATGATAGAATCAAAAACAAAGAAATGTTCAGTGAAAATTGAATACAATAATGAAATAAAAGAATTTCAAATAGAACAAATATCAGCAATGATATTAGAAGAAATGAAAAAAATAGCAGAAATATATATGAATGCAGAAATAAAAGATGCAATAATAACAGTTCCAGCATATTTTAATGAAATCCAAAGGGAATGTACAAAAGATGCAGGAAGAATAGCAGGATTAAATGTTTTAAGAATAATAAATGAACCAACTGCAGCAGCAATTGCTTATGGATTAGAAAATAAAAGTGATAAAGAAAGAAAAGTTTTAATATTTGATTTAGGTGGAGGAACTTTTGATGTTACAGTACTTATTTTAAGTAAAAATAATGATAAAGATGATGAAGATAAATTTATTCAAGTTAAATCTACTTATGGAGACTCTCATTTAGGAGGAGAAGATTTTGATAAATGTTTAATGAAATTCTGTATTGAGAAATTTAAGGAAAAAAATGATATAGATATATCTGATAATGGAAAAGCTAAAAGAAGATTGAAAGTTGCTTGTGAAAAAGCTAAAATTATGTTATCATCTGAACAGGAAACTACAATTGAGATACCTAATTTAGCTGAAGAAGAAGACATGGATATTACTATATTAAGAACTGATTTTGAAGATTGTTGTCAAGAACTTTTTGATAAATGTATATCTTGTGTTAAAAAAGCTCTTGAAAACGCAGAAATTAAAAAAGAAAATATTGATGATATTGTTCTTGTTGGTGGTTCAACTAGAATTCCTAAAATTCAAGAAATGGTTAAATCATTTTTTAATAGAAAACAACTTATTCAAAATAAAGGAGTCAATCCCGATGAAGCTGTTGCTTATGGTGCTTCATATTTAGCTTCTTTAATTAATGGACAAATTAATGAAAATGAATTATTATTAATTGATATTATAGGTATTTCTTTAGGTATTTCTGATTCTAAAGGTAAAATGGAAGTTATTATTCCTAAAGGTACTCCTATTCCTATTAAGAAATCGAAAATTTTTAAAATATCTGGTAGTAAATTTCATAAAATTCTTGTAAAAGTTTATCAAGGTGAAAATGAATTGTGTAAAGATAATTATTTTTTAAGAGAATTTACTATTAATATTAAAGATACTAATTCTAAAGATACTAAAGTTGAGGTTATTTTTGAAGTTAATGTTAATTCTATTATTAATATTACTGCCAATCAAATCGGAACTGATAATAATTTAAATATAGTTATTGAAGATGTCAATTTAGCTCTTTCTCAAGAAGAATTAAAAGTTATGATTGATGATGCTAAAACAATGAGAATGTTAGATAAGAAAGTACTGGAAATTATCACTTTAAAAAATGAATTATTAAGTAAATGTTTAAAAGAAAAAAATAATAAAAAAGCTGAAGAAATTATTAATTGGATTAAACAAAATGATAATAAAGATTATATTTTTACTAAAGAAGAATTATTAGAAAAAATGAAACAATTAAATTAAGATTATTTAAATTATTTTTATTTTTAAAAAAATTTAAAGTAAATTAATTTATCAAAATTTGCATATTTCAGTTATTAATTCATTTTCAAATAATAATATTTTTAAATTTGAATTTATTTTATTTTATTTTAATATTATATCTATTAACTATTTTAATGTATTTACTTTGTTTTATAATCCTTAAAAAATATTCATTTTTTTTGTTTTCATTTTTTTTTTGTTTTTTCTCTTTTAATCTCCTCAAATTCATTTAAAAACTTTTATTTTATTATCTATTAAAGTTTTTTTACGATTTCCTTAATTAAATAATTTTTATGCATATAATTTTTCCTGTATATATTTAATATTCTTTTTATAAACATAAATATTACTACACCACAACAAATTCTTTTTTACTTAATGAAACAATAATAATAGTGTTTATAATTTAATTATTTTTAACTTTTTCTTTAGAATAAACAAGTGAATAATATTTTTTTTGATAAATATTAAATGTTTTCAAGTGGAATTTTATGTCAATAATTTAAAGATTCTTTTAATAATAATTTAAATTATAATTTAGAAAAATTCTTCATATAATATTTTTGTCAAATCATTTAACTGTGTAAGATTAGAAATTTTATTTGAAATTAAGTTAAAGTGAATCAATGATTTTACATGATTCAATGATAATTAAAAAAACTGACAAAAGTAATTAAGTAAAATTTAAATAAAAGAAAATTATATTCAATTGTTGAAAATAAAAAACATAAATATATAATGAGATTTTCTTCAAGAAAATTCGTAAAGATAATATCATTTAAATGTATGAAAAACTAAAACATTATTTTGGATTAAAAAAAATAATAATAAGAAGAAAAAACATCTTCGTGTTGTTTTTACACCACACATATTTTTATTGTTTTATAGTGTCCCTACGAAGCAATTTTATTATTTTTTTAATTAAATAAAACCACTAATAAAACCTTCATGAGCAGTTTTGATAAGTTTAATTTCTTTAAATTTACTGTAAATTTTTATATCACTAGCACCTCCAACTTTTTTTTAATTAAATAAAAGTAATAACAATGATATGGATAATTAATTTCTTTAATAATTTTTTCAAATATTAAAATTATTTTTAAAGAATTTTCAGGATGATAATCTATAACAATAATATTATCTTCATCAAATGGACATTAACCGTTCCAACTTTCACAAAAAGTTTCTTCAAATTTAATTATTAATTAATTAAATTCCAAAAATTAGTTCCACTCTCTCCTTAAGAAACTAAAATATTTTTATCTTTTAAAAATAATATTGAAAATATTGTATTTGTTTCAATTAATAATTTAATATTTTGATAAAAATGATTTTTTCTTTCCATATTCTAATTGTTTTATAATTATAACAAGATATTTAATTTTCATTTAAATAATATATTACTTTTCTTATTGAATCTTCATGTACATTTTTAATTATTTGATTAATTATAAATTTTATTTCTTTTTTAATCCATGTTTGTAATTTTTTTATCCCATTAATAAAATAAGAAATTATTTACGAAATTTTTGAACTGCCAAAATCTTGAGTATTTTCATTTTTTATTCAACATAATCAATTTTTTCATCATGATCATTTTTAAAATGTTGTACAATATTTAAAAAATATCATAAATTTCTATTGATTTATCGTTAGAATCTGAAATACTATTTCATGAAAGAAATATGCATAAATAATTAATATTATCATTATGTACTTTCCAAAATTTAATATTGTAAAAATTTATATATTCTTTATTGAGTAATTCTACTCACTTTTTAATTCTTTTTTCCATTTTATTTAATTTATTTTCAAAAGTATTCTTTTCTTCTTGTTCTGAAAATTCTTTAATTTTCATAAAATTACAATTTTTCATTTAAAACGATAAATGTATTTTTCAAATTTAGAAATTGTTATTCATTAAAGTTGCTATTATTTTATTCTTTATCACTTTTTTTTTGATTTAAAAAATTTAATTTTCGATAATTAGATATTAATGCAATTAAAATTATTTTAATTTTGATTCATTCTCTTCATTTTATATTATTGTTTTCACTTTAAGAGATAATATATACAAACATTTCTTTAGCCACAAAATTTGGAAGAAATAATTTAAAGGAATGAAGATAATTTAAATTGAATTTATTCAAAAAAATAACTCAGAATTCTTTTTATTTATTATAATAATATTTGAATCTGTTATTGTCAACATTTTGATTTTATTTTCACTAAATTTTTTTTAAATTATTTTTTGATAATATCTTTACCTTCATTCATTTATGAAAAAATCTATTAAACAAATCATAAAATAATTATTTATATTATTAGTTATTGTTTTTGGAATATTTTCTCTGTTAGTATTTTTCATTGATTTCAATATAATCTTAATTAAATCACTTTCATAAAAAACAAACGTTATCCAAATAATTATTGATAATCTTTAAAATAGAAAGATATAAAATCATTCAAAATCAGCTCAAATCATACACTTAAACTTAGGGAAATTTAAAAAAAGATAAATAAACAAATTATTGAGGAAGTTATTACACAATATAAAAAATAATTGATAAAAAAAATGACGGTAATTAGAAAAATATAATATTTATTCATTATGAAAGCACAAAAAATAATTTATGAATATAATTATTATCTAAAAATGTATTGGATTATGAAAAAATGAGATGAAAGGTTTATTCTAAATATCCTTATCTCATATAAATTAAATACCTAAATAAAAAATTACTGAATAAATTTTTTGAGTTTAAAACTTTTATTTTATGGTTTTTTAATATTTTTAAAATGAATTTCATAAAATGTATTTATTTAATTTTGGATGTGGATAGAAATATTAAATTTATATTAAAATATATTACAAAAAAAATTGATTAAAGAATTTATGTAATAATTTAAGAGGATATATAATAATGAATTGGAACGATCGGAACAGAACAAAATGTTTAAAATATAAAATTTATTATTTATATTTATATTTTATATTATAATATTCAACTGAATTTGAGCTTATTTTATATTATATAGAAGATTTCCAACATTTTAAAAAAATTAAAAATTGAAAAATTTATTTAAATCATTACTAATTTTAATATGTGTTTTAATGAATTAGTTATATCAATCTTATTTTGAAAAAGATAATGTTAATATATATTTTATTTCATTAAAAACAAAAAATAAAAAAATTATATTATATATCATTAGTTTTAATTATACTTGAATTTTTCAATCTAATAAAAAATGAAATTGATTGTAATTTTTATGGCATTTGCATTTACTTTTATTTCATCAAAAGAAATTGTAAATGAAAATTTAGATGTTATCAAATGTTTATTAGAATCAAAAGTTCTATTAGATGACGTTAAAAGAGTAATTGAATTAGTAAAAGAAGGAGATTATCAAAAATTAATAATAGAAGTAATATCAATGTTACCTGAAGCATATTCTGAATTTAATAAATGTTTAAATAAAGAAGAAGTAAATTTACTTTTGCCTAGAAAAACACAATGTGAAGATATTGGAGAAGGAAGACAAAGATGTTGTTGGATGAATAGTAATACTTGTTGTGATTATCGTCCTGGACAAGTTTGTGGTATGGCAATAACCAAATGTTGTAAAGTAATTCTTAAACCTACAATTGACAATAAAAGTGAAATATTAATTAGTTAAATTTCCAAAACAAAACAAATATATTTTTTTTTTTTATTCCTTTATTTTAAAAGTAGAATCATATAATTATTTAATCAAGATTAATTTAACAAATAAAAAATTTAAAAAAATCTTATTTTATTGTGTTATTATAAATATTTCAAATATCAGAAATTATTCATAATTAAATAAATATGTGTTTCTTTATAATCTAATTAAAAAAATCTCTTTCTTTTCCTTCTTTTAAAATATTTTTTGAAATTAAATAATAATCATTAAATTCCAAATCTATTAAAGATTATTTTTTTAAATTATTTTATTAATATAAAAAAAAGTTGTAAAAAATTCATTTCATATTATCACTAATAAAAAATAATTTTTTTTTTTTCATATTCATTTCAATATTAGTTTTTATGGCCATTTAGATTCACTTTAATTAAATCAAAAAAGTTTTTATAATATTTCAAAATTAACTTTTTGTTCTATTAGTAAGATTTTTTTTTTATTCTGGATATAGATTAATGAAACTATATTAAAAAAAGAAAATAATTTAAAAGGTTATTTAAAAAAACAATTATAATTCCTTTTTATTTTGTAAATAAAATATGTGGATTAAAATTTTATGAATATTTTAAATTTTTTTGGAATAATTCCTGCTTATCATATAGCTTGTTATACTATTGTTTTAACAATATTATCTATTTTATTTTGTTTTTTATTAAATTTACTAACTATTCTTTGATTAATATTGGAATCAGTCTGGAAAAAAATTTTATTTTAGTTTAAAAATATCATTCTTTGTTTTTAGGTAATTTTTCTTTATATTTTTTTTATGATTATCTTGAAATAAACATAAAATTTATCTATAAAAAAATGAATTTTCAATTCAATCAATATCATTATCTAAAAAAAGGGATTTTATTTAATTTTATTTGTATTATAAATATTATTGTATATTATTTTAATGAAAGTCTATTTAAATAATAATATATTAGATTTTCTTGGAAATATATCATCAGATATTTATTATTATCATAAATTTGGATTTCTGTTCTTCAAAACTGAGTTAATATATTTTAAAAATGATTGAACTTATACTTTTATGATTTTTGCTTGGGCTATTTTAATTCTATTATTAATGAGTTAGATAAATTTTTGTTTATTTTTTTTAAATGTTTTTTTTTGTAATTTTATATCTTTTGAAAAAATAAACAGATAAAAAAAATTAATCAAAATTTTCGCAGTAATTTTAATCTTTAAAAATGGAAAATTCCTTTTTATGATTTAAATAAAAAGTTTGAATTTGGTTATTCAAATAAAGAAACAAAATTATATTTCATGTATTATTTAAAAAATAAAAATATGAAATATATTAAATATAATGTGTTGTTTAATACCCTTTTTTTTCTTTCTTTTTTATTTTTTGAAATATTTTATTTTTATCAATTGAGTTTACAATAATTTCAATAATACTTTATTTAAATTTTTTTGAATGTTTAGAAAAAGTAAAAATAACAATTAAATCAATAGAGCTTTTTTATAGTTTTATTTGATTTAATAAAGATTATATAATTTCCTTTTATATAATCAAATAAAAATATATTTGAGATAAATGAAAATTTTAATATTATTTTTTTTCATAGAGTTTGTCTAATTACTTTACACATCAATAAATTTTTTATTTAAATAAATGTGTTGATTTGAAATACAATTGTTTATTTTTAAACAATGAAGACATTATTGAAGAATATCTTATCTCAAAAAATATATTTGATATAAATTTAGAGAATTGAAAAAAATTTAACATTAAAATGTGATTTATATGGACCAGAGTTACCATTTAAATGTTATTTAAATACCATAATAAAATCAAGAAATCTTAAAGAAAGATTTTTTATTTAGGAAATAAAATAGAAAAAAGTTTTCAAGTAAAATTAAATGATGAAATTGAATATTTGACAATAGAAATAATATTTAATAAATAATTATTTATTTCAATTAGATTTATTAGATTTAATAGGAAAGAACAATTATCTTCAAATAAATTTTTCCCATAAACTATATAATAATATTCCAATAGCATATGGTCTTAATAATAGATATATTTTTCCAACAATAGTATCAATAACATCAATAATGGAGAAATAAATTAAAAAAAAATATGATTTTTAAATAATGCATTCAGGTGATTTTTCGGAAGAAAATAAAAAAAAACTTAAAACTCTTGAAAAAAAATATAAACAATGTAGCATAAATTTAATTAATATGAAAGATATGTTTAAAGAAGGAACAAAATCATACTAGAATATCAGTTCCTGCATATTATAGACTTATATTATCTGATTTACTTCCTAATATAGATAAAATAATTTATCTTGATGGTGATGCAATCACTTATATTGATATTAAAGAAATGTATGATCTTGATATGGAAAATTATTATTATAAAGGTTATAGAGTTTGTTCTCGTAAATTCAACCACAAATTTATTAATAATTATATTTGTTCTGGAGTTCTTCTTATTAATTTAAAAGAATTAAGAAAAAATAATATAACTCAGCAATATTATAAATTTATTAAAGAAAAAGGGAAGAAACTAATATATCATGATGAATCTTTGGAACTATTATTAAATTTGGTTTTAGAGAAGGTATTTATCCAATCAAAGAAAAAATATATGCTTTAAAAAATTCAGGTGTTATTCATTTTATGTCTAAACCATGGAGAAATGGATTTTATTTATATAGTTCAGATAAATGGTGGGAATACGCCAGAAAAACTAATTTTTTTAATGAAATAAATATGAATTTTCCTATTCATCAAGAAAATAAAAAATTAATTACTAAGAAAATTTCTCGTCCTTAAAATAAATCAAAATAATAATGTGTTTTCATTGTATTTTTAATTTATTGAATGTTAAAAATTTTGTTGATGAATTAATTTTTTTTTTATATTAATTGTTTTTTATTTATGTATTTTATTTATTTATCCCTAAATTTCCAGATAATTAATTATACTTTTTTATTCTATATTTTTTTAATTTTTCAATTAATAATTTCACAATAAATTTAATCAACAAAATTTGAATAAACTATTTTTATGAAATAAAAGTCTAAATCATGAGAAAAAAATTCCACCTATAATTAATTCTAAATGATGAAAACTATAATCTTTGGTTAATTGAAAACAATAATAATTAATTAATTATTTTGTTAATATAAAAAAGATTTTCTAGTTTTTAAATTAAATGAAACAACAATAAAAAACTTGGGGATTGGGGATTGGGGATTGGGGATTGGGGATTGGGGATTGGGGATTGGGGATTG
>JAEEGL011342815.1_pt1 | contig 29689 bp, 27 predicted proteins | sample 9134231 | NCBI WGS metagenome assembly JAEEGL01 (sample SAMN16246548, study PRJNA631951) | gut metagenome | biome: gut microbiome; feature: rumen; material: fiber-attached | host: Bos | place: Iran: Karaj | collected 2018-10
AAGTTATAAGTGATAATTGCTTCGCGGCAAGCCGCAATTGCTGCAAGCAGAGCTTGCGAGAAAGGGAATAGAGTGAATAAAGACGAACAATATAAAAAGAAATTTTTAGATTTTGCCGTAAGGATGGTTCGGTTAAAGAACTATCTGAATGAGCAAAAACATGAGTATAACATCGCCGACCAGATTCAACGATCCGGTACATCTATTGGAGCGAACCACCGCGAAGCAGTCAATGCTGAAAGTCAGATAGATTTTGTACATAAATTATCTATCGCTCAAAAAGAATGTAATGAGACCATGTATTGGTTGGAATTACTGAAAGAAACAGAGTATATAACAGAAGAAGAGTTTAATAGTTTGTACGAAGATGCTAAACAACTGATGCGCATGTTGAGCGCAAGTATCGTTCGTACCAAAAAAAGCGCGCAAGCGCAGCATTGAGTGGCAGAGCCACGCTCAATTAGAACTTAGAACTTTTATCAATGGCTATTGATAAATCATATTGGACGACTGAGATTTCGCCGACGACGTACGCGAAGGGACTGGGTCTGAAGGAACTATGGCAGAAGAAATATCTGATATGGCTCTTCGTGAAGCGTGATATCACGGTTCAGTTCAAGCAGACCATCTTCGGCATGGGCTGGTACTTCATCTCGCCGCTGTTCTCGATGGTCATGTATATCATCGTGTTCGGCCGCATCGCCGGCATCCCGACGGATGATGTGCCTCAACCGGTGTTCTACCTGAGCGGTATATGCTTATGGGAGTATTTCTCGTCCTGCCTGACCTCCGTAGCCGGTACGTTCCAGACGAACTCGGGGCTGTTCGGCAAGGTCTATTTCCCACGCCTGGTATCTCCTGTTTCGGTTGTCATCTCCAAACTGTTCCGTTTCTCGCTGCAGTTGGGGACGTTCATCATCGTCTATATATTCTTTGTGCTCAAGGGTGTTCATCTGCAGCCGACATGGTATCTGCTGCTGTTCCCGGTACTGGTAATGATGATGCAGTGTCTGGCCTTGGGCTTGGGACTGATGATCTCGTCGATGACGACCAAATACCGCGACCTGACGAACTTCTTCGGCGTGTTTGTGTCCCTATGGATGTACGCGACGCCGATTGTCTATCCGCTCAGCTACGTGACGAACCCGACGCTGCATAAGATCATGCTGTTCAACCCGATGACTGCCATCATCGAGACGTTCAAGTACGGAGCGTACGGAGCGGGTGAGTTCAGCTGGACGTCTTTAGGCTACAGTGCCGGTATGATAGCGGTGCTGTTAGTCATCGGCATTGCGATGTTCAACCGCAAGCAGAAATCCTTTATCGACACGATATAAGTGGTCGTTCGGAATGCTACTCATCGGAGTAACTCGCCCCATGCTCGACGACTCTCGCGTTCCCCATCCGCTCGAGACGCCTCCGATTGAGTACATTCCTCACTAAATAAATAAACAATATGCTAATATTAACATTCATAGCAGCATTAATGCTGGATAGCGCCGCGGTAGATACGGCGAAAGTAGATAGCGGATTTGTGTTCACGACCGTGGACAGCGTAGGTATCACGCGGGTGAAAGACCAGAACAGAAGCGGCACCTGCTGGGCGTTCTCGACACTCGGTTTCCTGGAGTCGGAAGTACTGCGCATCAAAGGCAAGGAGATAGAGTTCGCGCCGATGTACGTGGTCAGCAAGACACTCATCGACCGCGCCACCTACTGCGTGCGTCAATACCTCGAGCCGAACTTCGCGGAAGGCGGTAGTGCGTACGACGTCATCTACTGTATGGGCCATTACGGTCTGGTGCCCAAGAGCGCCATGCCGGGTATCCGGTACGGCTGGACAGAAGCCGACACCCTACCCGTCTTCACCGAGTTGAGCAAGGTCGCCAAGGGCTATCTGAACGGCCTGAAGGGCATCAAGAAAATCAGTCCCGTATGGCGAGAGGGTCTGCAGGCGGTCTATGACACGTATCTGGGCCCGTGTCCGACGGAATTTGAGTACGAAGGCAAGCAATACACGCCGCAGAGCTTTGTCAAGAGTCTGGGACTGAATGCGGACGACTACGTGTCGCTGACGAGCTACACCCATCATCCGTTCTATGAGCGCTTCGCACTGGAGGTGCCGGACAACTGGCGCATGGACCAGATGTACAACCTGCCGATCGACGAGCTGATGCGTGTCATCGACCATGCGATAGCCAACGGATACACACTCGCCTGGGCAGCCGACGTGAGTGAGATCGGCTTCACGCGCAAGGGTATCGGTGTCGTGCCGGACGAAGACCACGGCGCAGACATCACCGGCAGCGACATGGCAAAATGGGTCGGCATGGCAGCGGACAAGAAGAAAGAGGAGCTGACCAAGAAACCCCTGCCGGAGAAGACCATCACCCAACAGATGCGTCAGCAAGCATACGACAACTGGGAGACAACGGACGACCAGGGCATGCAGATCTTCGGTACCGCCAAAGACCAGAACGGATAGCGCTACTACATGGGCAAGAACAGCTGGGGCACCGTCAAATCGGATTACAAGGGCATCTGGTACATCAGCGAGGCGTTCATGCAATACAAGACAAACGATATTCTGGTGCATAAGAATGCGATACCTAAAGACATTCGGAAGAAACTGGGCATCTAATGGCGGCAGAGGGCGTATATAAGGACAGAGGGTCGAAGTTCTTAGGGTTCGCAGAACCGATCACGAGCGAGGACGAGGCCAAAGCGCGTGTGGCGTGGTACAAGAAGAAGTACCATGACGCGCGGCATGTATGCTATGCCTACCGTCTCGGTCCTAACCTGTGGCGCACCAAAGACGACGGCGAACCGCACGGCACGGCAGGCGCTCCCATCTTACGCTCCATCGATGCCCGCGGACTGGATAACATGTTAGTCGTCGTCGTTCGTTATTTCGGCGGTACGCTATTAGGCACAGGCGGACTGATGGTGGCGTATCGAGAAGCAGCTAAAGCAGCTCTCGATAATTTGTGATTTATGATTTTAGATTTATGATTTTAGATTTCAAATTTAAGATTTCAAATTTAAGATTTATGGACGAGAAATCATTTAAGGACATACGAGCGTACAGAGTGGGATGGCTGCTGACCATCTGCGATTTTCTGTTCGCCTTCCCTATGCTTTGGGTCTGGGCCAAGCGGACAACGAAAGGTATCCGGCTGGACTACTTGGGCGACCGCAAGCAGATAGAGCAAGACATACGTCATGGCGCGTTCTTCATGACGAACCATCGCGATATTGTTCTGGACGCCGCATGGCTGTCGTTGCTGCTGCGCTGCAAGTATTTCATCCGTCCGTTCATCGGTATCGGCAACAACCTCTTCGCATACAAATGGATCGAGGTACTGGTTCGTTTCAACCGCTGCTTCGTAGTCAAGCGCGGAGCCGGAGCGCACGCCCAATTGGAGAACTCCAAACAGCTGTCCGCCTATATTCGTCTGCTGCGCGAGCAAGGCAAGTCCATCTGGCTGGCACAACGCGAAGGGCGCGCCAAGGACAGCAATGACCTGACGCAGGCCAGTGTGCTGCACATGCTGACCTTGGGAGAGAGAGATTTCTATGAAAACGTCAAGGCGCTGAACATCTGTCCGGTAAGTATCACGTATGAGTTCGACCCCTGCGACTACCTCAAGGCGGCAGAGATGCAACTCAAGCGCGACAACCCCAAATGGCGCAAGCGCAAGAGCGACGACGTACTGTCCATGAAGACCGGTATTCGCGGCGAGAAAGGACACGTGGTCTATCGGCTCACACCGAGTATCAACCCCGAGATAGAGGCGATGTTAGCCGCTCACCCGGAGTACCGCGAGCAGCCTGTTCACGACCAGCTGCAGCACGTATGCGATATTATCGACCGGCATATTCATCTCGGCTATGAGATTTATGAGCGTGGCACGGATTTTGATGCCTACATAGAGAGCCGTCTGGCGCTCATCGAGGTGCCCAACAAAGATGAGGCCTATCTGAGAGACAGACTGTACGAGATGTATCGCTTCCCGGAGATAAATTACCGGAAAGCCATGTGTAATGTTTAATGTGTGATGTGTATGAAAAAAGCTATATTTCCCGGGTCATTCGACCCGTTTACCTTAGGTCACTACGATATCGTCAAGCGTGGCCTGGAGATTTTTGATGAGATCATCATCGGCATCGGCCGTAACAGTACGAAACGCGAGACCTTTCCTATCCGCGAGCGCGAGGAAGCCATCCGCAAGATATTCGCAGACGAACCGCGTGTCAAAGTAGCCATCTACGATTGCCTGACCGTCGATTTCGCAAAAGAGCAGGGAGCACAGTTTATCCTGCGCGGCATGCGTTGCATCGGCGATTTCGAGTACGAGCGTAACATGGCCGAAGCCAACAAGCAGCTGGGCAACGTGGAGACCATCATCCTCTACACGCGTCCGGAGTACGCACATATCTCTTCGACGCTCGTACGCGACCTGTATGCGTACGGCAAGGATGTAAGCGAGTTCGTGCCTAATCGCTTACGTTAAATCGTTAAAACGTTAAATAGTTAAAATGGTTTTACTTCGTAAAACGTTATTTTTGATTCTTGCGATACTCCCTACAGTAGTGTGGGCGCAAGAGAGGCAGGCGACGACACGTGCTGCAGAGGTCATAGATATATTCAATGACGTACTGCGTCAGGTGGACGTCAACTACGTGGACACACTCAATTACGAGAGTCTGACGGAGACCGCTATCAACGCCATGCTGCGCAAGATAGACCCGTACACGGTCTATTACCCGAAGGAGAAGAACAAAGACCTGCGTATGCTCACCACCGGCAAGTACGGCGGTATCGGCAGTATTATTCAGCAACGAGAGAAGCCTACCCCAAACCTCCCTAAAGGGAAGGAGAAAAAAGACAAAGAGCTCTGGACCTACGCCGTGAACCCGTACGAGGGCAAGCCGGCGCAGCGCGCAGGCGTACAGGCGGGCGACCGTATTCTGTCCGTGGACGGCAAGAGCACGAAGGGCCTGACGGTGAGCGAGGTAAGCAACAACCTGCGCGGCGAACCGGGTACGACAGTGGTGCTCGAGCTGGAGCGCGAAGGCGTGGACAAGCCATTCAAGGTGTCCATTGTGCGCGAGGACATTCATCTGGATGCGGTCAGTTACTATACCGTTCTGAGCTCCGACACCCTCCCCTTCCCTGTTGCCTATATCGCGTTCAATGAGTTCACGGAGGGTTCCGCCCAAGCTTTCATCAATGCATTGGACGAACTCTATTACACACACGGCGCACGGGCACTGATCATGGACCTGCGCGGTAACGGAGGCGGTATAGTGGACGAGGCGCTGCAGATCGTGAACCTGTTCGTGGACCGAGATCAGATGATCGTAGAGACGAAAGGCAAGACCGCACGCAGCAACAATGTCTATAAGACCCGCAACACCCCGCGATATAAAGACCTGCCCTTAGTCGTGCTGGTCGATAAGAACTCCGCTTCGGCGAGTGAGATCGTGTCCGGCGCCCTGCAAGACCTCGGACGCGCCAAGCTCATCGGTCAACGCACCTTCGGCAAGGGACTGGTACAGAACGTACGCCCGATTGCGCACGGCGGACATATCAAAGTGACGACCAGCAAGTACTATCTGCCTTCCGGACGTTGTATCCAGGCTATAGACTACAGCGAGCGACAGAAAGGGCATGAACTGAAACGCGATACAGCCGGAGGTATTCTCCCTGATATCGTAATGACGGACAGCGCGAAGGTGGATATCTGCTACACGCTGTACATGGATCATTATTTCTTCGACTATGCCACACGCTACCACCGCCTGCACGACTCCATCGCGGCGCCTGCGTCCTTTGAACTGACGGACGGGGAGATAGAGACCTTCTGCAAATATCTGGACGAGCGCGAGTTTGCATATGAGACCGAGACCAGCAAGTTCTTCGCCGACATGGTAAAAATGGCCAAGCACGAAGACCTGGACAGCGCGACCATCGCTCAGATAGAGAACCTCAAACCCCTGCTCCAACCCGATTTCCGCAAGGCTATCGAGCGCAACAAGGAGGAGGTAAAGCAACTCCTCGGCTCAGAGATTGTTCTGCGCTATTACTACCAGAAAGGCCAGGCTGCCTATAACATTCGCTTCGACAAGGAGCTGCAACGAGCGCTGCAAGAGATAAAAAAATAGAGCCCCGCAAGGCTCTATTTTTTGTGCCGGATTGTAATCCTTACTGCACTTTTCTTCCGTATATATCAAACCACTCTTCTCCCTTACGGATAAACACCTGACCGTTGCGGACGATCTTCTGAACGCTCTTGTCCGCGGAGAAGGTGCTCATTATGCCTTCTAATTTCTTCTCCGTAACCGTCAAATTCAGGATAAAGGTGGAGTCACAGCCGTGGATGGAGACATACGATGCGACAAGCGTCGTGTCGCCCACAGGCAGGGTGCTCAGGTCAATGTCCTGCCAGGTATCGGCATCGCCTTCCGTGATCGAAGAGGAGGCCGTAACGGTGAGTACCGGATATACCTTAACCACGAGGACGACGATCGAGTCTCCGCCGAACTGATTCGGCTCGGACAGCAGTACGGAGTCCACCGTTTCACGACGGTAGGTCTTGCCCTCATACACGTATTTCTCTCCCGCGCAGAAAGAGACCGTATCGTAACCGTAAGTCGTGATACGCGGCTGTACATGCAGATACAGCACATACGCGGAGTCACAGCCGGTCTGAGCCAGATAAGCCGCTACGAGCGTCGTGTCGCCTACCGGCATCTCTGCCAGGTTTATATTCTGCCATACGGCTTCATCGCCTACTTTGATCGACAGGTTCTCCTCGAACAGATAGGTGGGATTGAGCGTAAGCGTAAGACAGATGACCGAGTCACCGCCATGCGCCATCGGAACCGTGTCATAATAGAAACCGGCCTCCGTCAGTTGGTCGAAGTTCTCATCCGAATAGGTATCCCCTTCGCAGATGGCACGCTCGTACGAATAGCGCGCCGAAGCCGGATAGATCGTAATGGTCTTGGTGACCGGTTCGGCTGCGTTGTACCGGTCGTCTCCAGCTTGTGAAGCCGTGATAGCCACTACGCCCTCAGAGAGAATAGTGAACGCCCCTTGCTCGTAGGTCACGATACCTTCCGGCGCAAAGCTGTACGCCACCTCCAGACCGGACGAAGCCGTAGCCGTAGCGATGGAGCCGGTGGTAAGAATCTCGCCTTCCGTCTCCCAACTGATCGTCTGATTGAGTTTGCGTCCGGTACCGCTTACCGTCACCGAGGCCGTAGAGACGCCGTCGGTCAGCGTGATCACCGCCTCGCACAAGCCTCCTCTGTCCGGCGTAAAATAGATATCGAAGCCGTAATTGGCGATCTTACCCAGCGTTCCTCCTCCTGCGGCAGCCGCCTTGCCGTTCGCCGATGCACAGGCATTGGCTCCTACGGCGTAGGTCAGTCCGGTCGTGTTATCCGATGTACCCACACGGAAGACCGTCGGCATCGAACTCGTGACAGTTATATCGCCGGCAGACAGGAACGAGCGCAAGTCTACATGGAACGCCTCCGAGGCGGTCTGCTGCTCCTGCTCCCCGAAATCGTGGGAGAGCTCAGTGGTGCCATACGTTCCCGAACTCAGCAAAATATGTTTCGCCAGAGGAATGTCCAGGTGATACACGTGTACCTTGTGCGTCGGTCCGCCCAGACCTTCATCATTCGGACGGTTGAATTTAATCCAGTTGATATTCCGGCCGGTAGTAAACGACTCGGTTGTATTGCTGTTGTTGGAGGTGTTCTCCTTGAGTTTTCCCAGTAAGTTGGTCGTACTACCTCCATCAGCAGATTCCAGTACCTGCGTGTTGACTTTCTTGAACGCACCGACCCAGTCTATCCACTCATAGCCCCAATTCACATTGAGCTTGCCGGCCGTAGGCGCAAAGACATTTCCCGTCTCGTAGTCACCCTGCGTATTCATCGTATGCTTTTCGTCATCATAAAGCGAATACCAGGCACCGTTCTTGTACGTTTGTGCGGAGGCTGTCAGCGCCATCACGCACATCATTCCCATTAAAACAGACTTTTTCATCTCATTATACATTTTAATCCTGAAACAGTATACCATTCGTTGCCGCGACGGATAAACAATTGTCCGTTGTACAGCACTTTCTCGTACGCACCGCCTTGCGTCCGTACTTCCTCTATCGATTCGGACGGATTGAGCGGCTTCAAGTCATCCGTCTTACTGTCTTCAAACTCTACGCGGTAGATCGTATGCGCCAGAGTCTGGGTGTAATCATCCGCGATGACATAGACATAGATGCAACGGTGCGCCTCATCATAGGCGATAAAGGACTGCGCCGAGACACCGTTGCTATGGGCTGTATATTCAATACAGTCATCGCAGTACGTATCGTTCAGCTTCGCTACATAGCTGTCAAAGTCCACCCGTTCGTTCCCTTGATAGAACGCATTCAGATGCCTGTTATAGACCACCTCTACATCATCCAAATAGACGGAATCGAGTACATTCTTTCTATTGGCTCCGCTGCCGGCCGTGTAGGACGAACCGCCTCCGGGCTGACTGTTGGTAGTGAAGGTGGTCAGGATATAAGCCGGTTGCTTGTCCGCCGTCGCCGGATAATAGGTGAACGGCACAGCGATACGCTGCCAGCCCAGATCGGGCGAAGCACTGTAGTTCATACATGCCGAACCGATCTTCACCGCCGAATAATCACTTGACTCCGGGTCTTGGTAACGCGCATTCGTAGTGATAATCGTATTCATACGCGCCTTATTGACGGCGTTGTTGACGTTTCTGTCTGCCGGCACATACTTCGTCCAGAACACCAGCGAATCAGGACGGCCGTTGAACGGCGTGTTGAAACCGGTATTCTGCGGATCGGAGAAGTTATAATTGCCAGCCGCATTGTCGGCTGTCACCGAACCCGCATTGATCTGTCCGTTGGTGCAATTGCCGTTCGCCTTGACGCCCATCAGTATATCTGAAGAGATGAGCGCACTCTGCGTACCCGCCGAACCCGGACGGATATCATACGACAGCACGAAGCGGCCCGTATTCGCATTGACGAAATCAGCCATCTCACCGGTCGCCGAGGTGAAGGAATGCCAACCGGAAGGCTCGTTGTTCGTCCATGCACCTTCAAAACCGCCGTTCGCCATGCCATAAGTCCTGTTGCGCACGGCATCGCCGTGGAAGAACACCAGAATCGCCTGCGGCAGGGAAGGCGCCTCAATCAGCAGCACGAGCTCTGCCTTTCCTCCTGTCAAGACAGAGTAATACGTCACCGCACCATCCTTCAGACCGTTGATCATCGTTACGGTAGCCCGCTCGGAGATAGAATCCATATACAGCGGACGATTCTCTAGCATCAACTGGCCGAACGCAGTCATCGAGATATTCGGCAGCACTATATTGCCGAGTTTGCCTCCGTTGAACGTAAAGTCCGGTAACACGAGCGTCGCCGCACTGTCCACCGTACCCGGCAGGACAAAGAGGGACTTGCCGCCATACGTCTCTCCGGCAATATTGAGTTCACCGTCGTAACGGCCGCACACCTCTTTGACAGAGACCGAATCCGTTCCGCTCCAGGGTTTGGAGGTAGAGATAACGCTCAAGTGAAGGATGCGCGTCGAGTCGCAGTCGTCTATGCTGAAATAGGACACAGACATCGTCATGGCGCCTGCAGGCATCGAACTCAGCTGGGTTCCTTCCCATACTTTATCCTCCCCTTCGCGGATGGTCAGGTACTCCTCTATCGTATAGTTCGGAAGCACCTCTACCGTGAGATGCACGATAGAGTCACCGCCGTATTGATTGAGTTGGGCAATCAGTATCTCCCCTTCAAATGCCTGTGCATAGTACACCCCCTCATATTCCACTGAGTCTCCTTCACACACTTTCGCCACGTAAGCGCCGTAGGTGCGAGGCACGGACGAGACATACACGAGCAACCGATAAACCGAGTCACAGCCCTGTATCGTCTTCAAGCTGTCGTAATAGACATAGGGGTCATCCGCAGGCTCCAGACCGCTAATGATCTGACCTCTCCACGCCGTATCTTCCTCAGCAATATACATCTTCTCCTCGATCAGGTAGGTCGGGAGTACATTGAGTACCAGTGTGATGATGGAGTCTCCACCCTGCGTATTGGGAATCGTGTCCTTGTACGAGCCCGGTTCCGTCAAGTCATGGAACAAGTCATCCGAATACGACTGTCCGGCGCAGATAGAAGCCGAATAATTGAAATACGTATCGTCGGGTTTCGGTTCGTCCGGCTCGGCCATCTGAATCGTATACACACTGTATTTCTTTGCCTGCGCGTAGTTATGGGGCAAGACATACACGTACACTCTGTAATGCTCCGCATCATAGCCGATGAAGGAGTAAGCCGCTTTGCCGTTCGTCGTGGCCTCGAAGAGATAGTCGCTGTCGCTGTATTTCTCCGTGAGCACCGTCTCACTGCCGGTCAGCGATAGCGCCACGCCATCCATCTTCACCGACGAGAGACGGTAATTGTATATCATCTCTACATCGTCCAGATAGATATTATCCACACTGCTACCGGAGGTCGTTCCGCCTCCCGGCTGGGCATTGGAGGTAAAGGTCATCAGCATGTATGCCGCCTTATCCGGTGCAACCGTGTAATAGGTGAACGGCACGGCGATACGCTGCCAGCCCATAGAAGATGTAGCGGAATAGTTGATCTCCGCATCGGCGATCTTCACCGCCGAATAATCACTTGACTCCGGGTCTTGATAGCGGGCATTGGTCGTTATCACCGCATGGGCACGCGACTTATTGGACGAGTTACCGGGATTTTGATCCGCCGGAATATACTTCGCCCAGAACACCAGGGAATCCGGATTACCTACGAAAGGCGTATTGTAACCCGAGTTCGAAGGATCGGAGAAGTTATAGTTCTTGGATCCGTCGGACGCCGTCATGGAGCCGGCATTGATCTGTCCGTTGGTGCAATTACCGTTCGCTTTAACGCCTAATACCGATTTGGACTGCAGTCTGGCGCTGTGCGAACCGGTCGAACCCGGACGGGTCTCCGTACTCTGCGTGAATTGGCCGGTATTACCCGTCACGAAAGATGAATAACTACCGGTAGCCGTCCCGAAGGAATGCCAACCGGAAGGCTCGTTGTTCGACCAATTGCCCTCGAAACCTCCGTTCGCAAAGGCATAGTTCTTATTCGTCCGCTGGCCGCTGAATACCACGGAGAGCGGTTCCGGCAACGTGCTTACCTCGATCGAGAGCGAGATGTTCGCGGAGGACGAGGAAAGGGAGGAACCGCTGAGCACAGAGACCGTAGCACGTTCCATAATAGCCCGTATATACAGCGGACTACCCTCCATCTCCAGATGACCGTTCGAGTCCATTGCGATATTAACCAGCACGATATTCCCTAACGAAGCGGCACCGAACATGAAATCCGGCAACACGAACGTAACTGTATTGCTCTCCACACCCGGCAGAAGGAACACTTCCTTATTCGGATAAGGCGTGCCGCCTATATTGAGCGAACCGCTAAATGTACCCGTCACATCATTCACCGTTACTGCAAACACGGCCATGCGTAGGGCACAGACACATAGGATAGTAGTAAATATTCTTTTCATAAAACGATTTTACAGATTAATGTTCATTCGACATACAAACGTACGCGGCGGAGCGAGTGCCATTGGACGGAAGCTATACTCCGTATTAAGCAGGTTATTCACCAGGAACTGCAGTTCTACATGCTCCTTGAACTGGATACCGCAACGCAAGTCCATTGTGAAGATTCCTTTGTTATTGTCCATCCAATAGTCGTGCAACGACATACCATCCTCATAGCCGAAGATGAACAAACGAGCGTAGTCCATCAAATCTTTCTGATCCTTCGGCCGCTCATCCACCATCAGATAGTCCACGGCCAGTATCTTGCTGCGATAGGACATATTCACGCCGATCGAGAGCCATTTGTATCTATAGTCGATCGTGGTCTTGAACGAGTGCTTGTTACGGTATTTGAGATACTTGGAGTCATTGGACTTGTTCTTCATCTGCAGCGGGTCCGTATAGGTCTTCTCTTCCAGTACGCGGAGGTTATTGTCCAGATCCTCCGGCTCCGTGAAGGTATAACCGATAGAATAGCGCAGGTTCATGTCTTTCTTGATGTCCACCATACCGGCTGTGCTCACCTCTGCGCCGTAAATACGGGCATGGCCCACATTGACGAACTGCGCACCGATACCGATACCGGCACCGCTGAGCGATTTCGTTTCCTTGATGCCGTCGATCATGTTCTGCATCTCATCGACTACGTCATACATGGAGTTTATCATGCTATAGTCGGAATTGCGGAACAGACCGAACTGATACTCGATCATATTCCTATACTCCGTATAGAAAGCCGCTATATCGAGCGTACCGGATACCGGACCGAACTTATAGAGCTGCTTGTATCCGATCTCCGCATTGTAGCCGGATTCGGGTTTGATGTCATGATTCGGATAGACACCTACTCCACCTATATCTTTGCGGGCGAACTTCTCCGTAATGGACGGGTTGCGATAACCCTGGCCGAAGCTGGCACGTAGGAAACCGGCCTTATAGATCTCCCAGTTCAAACCGGCACGGAATACTGGGCGAACAGGACAGAGCCACTTGCCGATTTGTATATTCGCCTCCTTCAACTGGTCGTCCATACGATAGTACTCGAAACGGACGCCGGCACTCAACGACAGGCGGTCAGCGATACGATGGTCGTACTGCAGATAGGCGGCGAGGTTGTCGGTATGGTGCGTACCGGTGATATTGGCGGTATTGGTAATGTGACTCCAATTGACACCGGTCGTCAGACGGACACCGCAATCCCACTGCTTGGCGAATTGGTAATCGAGGTAGCCGTTATAGGTCAGTTCGGGACGTGTAGGCGCATCGTCTGTCGCTAACGCCATGGCGTAGGCCAAAGCGTCCTGCAGCTCCGCTACCGTACCGGTATAACCAAGGCCGTTCTTGACCAGGTCTATTCCGTTCACTACGGCATCCATCCACTGCTCGTTCATCACCGGCACCGCTACGTCCTTGAACGTAACCAGCAACGCATCCTTCATATCCATGCCATCGTCCATGTAACCCTTGATCTGGTCAAAATAGCCCTTGGCTTTCTCCAGGTCAAAGCTGGTTGCACCCCACTTGATCAACTCTTCCGTACTGATGACGGGAGAAGGAACGATCAGGTTGTCGGAGGTCAGATAGAAGCGCGTACGGAGCTTATGCGAGATACCACGCTCCGTGTCGTCGTAGTTGAAGAAGGGGTCGATATTGAAATTATGCTCCTTACGTCCCATGTTCGTCAGCGGCGAAGGATGAAGCGGGTCTTTCGGGCTACGCCAGATAAAGAAGTCGCCGTATTTGCACGCTACATAATTCATGTTCGCACCCATATTCAGATACTTGTTGGCCGCCATCGGCATGTGATAGGTAAAATTACCTCCCAGTCGAACGCGATCGTTAAAACTCTGCTCACGATAGCCTTCATCCCGGAACGCGCTGATGGAGCCGGACACGTCGAAATGGCCGACACGGCGGGAATGGGAAGCCTCCGCTCCGTAATAGAGGGGCAGACGGGCACCGGTGTACTCGTATTTATTGTAGTTGTCGTATACACCTACATAGCCGGAGATCTTTGTAGACGGCGTCAAGCCCGGACGCTGTGTACGGACATTGATGACACCGTTGAGCGCCGACGAACCGTACAGCACGGACGACGCACCCTTGACGACCTCCACCTGCGCCACGTTCTCCAGCGGTACGTTGTTCCAGTTGATCTCGCCGGTCTTGGGGTTCAGTATCGTCATCTCGTCCATCAACACCTGACAGCGCGAACCCACACTGTACGTCCATCCGCCGCCGCCACGAATACTCGGCTGCTTGTCGATCACTTCGACACCCGGCAAGGTCTGCAAAGTGGCAGTCAGGTCAGTAGGAGCCTGATTGCGCAAAGCCTCGGGCTTGAGCAGCTCCATACTTACCGTCACATCGGTCATACGTTGTTCAAAACGACCGGCGGTGACAACGACCTCGTCCAGCACTTCGTTGTTAGCCTGCAGCACAAGGTCGAACTTGGGAGGAATGGTTTTCAGCACTTTTTCCTCCGTCTGGTAACCTACATAGGAGAATTGAATATGAGCGGGAAGGCTCGTGACATTCAACTCGTAATATCCGTCCAGGTCCGTTACGGTACCCGATCCGTTGTCCTTGTTGAGAATAGTAACACCGATTAACGGCTCTCTGGTAAACGCGTCCGTTATCGTGCCCATCAATTTCTGCGCATAAACAGACGGTACTAATACCAATAATACAATAGAGATGTAAAGTTTCTTCATATGCAATACCCAAAAAACGTGCAAAGATACTACTTTTTTTTGGAAGTAGTATAAGAATAAATTAAGAAAAAGGTGCTCATTTTTAAGCACCTTAATAATAGTATATTGAATATTAATGCATGAACTTCGCCAGCTTCTTCTGAGCGAGGAAAAGTACCCAGTCCGGCGTGTGTTTCAAGAACGGCGTACTCAGCCAGTTGATGAAGCCCGGCGTGTCGGCCTGTTTGCCCTTGAAAAGTTTCTTGAGGGCGCGCTTGACGAGTTTCTCCGGAGGAATGGATACCGTCAGGTTCACCGCAAGCTTGCGCAGGTTGGGCGCGAGGCCGAACAGTCCGGTATCGACCGCCCCCGGCGCCATAACGGTGATGTGCACGTTATAGGGTTTGAGTTCGTACCAGAGGGACTTGGAGAAGTTATAGATAAAGGCCTTGGAGGCGTTGTAGGTCTGGATACCGGGCATCGCCATCCACGCCGACATACTACTCATATTAAGTATGTACCCGCGCTTGCGCGTGCACATGTCGGCCGCAAAGAGTCGTGTCATCTTCGCTACCGTCATCACATGCAGCTGTAGCATCAGTTCGATGCGTCGGATGTCGGTCTTGCAGTACTCGTTGAAGAAGAACACGCCGGCGTTGTTGATGAGAACGTCCACCTCGTAGCCCTGCGCCATACACCAGTCGTGCAGGTTCTCCGCTGCGTCGGACAGGCTGAGGTCGGCATAATGCGCTACGGTCTTCACACCGTAGGCTGCAGCCAGATCACGGGCTACCTGGTTCAGTTCCTTCTCCTGATTGCTGACGAGCAGCAGGTCGCAGTGATAATCCCGCGCCAATTGGGTGGCGTACTGCAAGCCGATGCCGGACGAAGCGCCTGTAACTAATGCGAACATAATCTCCAATTTATGATTTATGGTTCTTTTGCTCGGCAACAGACTTCTTGGCGTCCGCTTCGAGTTGGGCTATCTCGCGCTGAATACGCGGTGCGATGACTTCGCCGTCGCGTTCAACGCACTCGTGGCACTTCATATTCAGCGTGTACATACGTCCTACGCAGTAGTTGGAGCGTCCGCAACCGGCGTGGTAATGCGGGTTCTCCTGTACCTGGTGAACGAACGCCGGATCTTTGATCAGCACGTGCGCTATCTGGAACAGCTCGAAGCCTTCGTCCATGATCTGCTGGCAATTGTCTCCGCTCTGCACACCGCCGACGTAGATCAGCGGTATATTGCAGTCTTTCAATGCCTCCTGGAATATCTTCGCCTTGTCCATGAAATAGAGCTCCTTGAAGGGCTGCGTAGGCAACATAATCTGATGCACACCCGGAAGGTTCAGAGCCGCTTTCAGCCACCAGAACGACTTCATGTTCATGTAATGCGCCAGCGTCTTATACGGCATTGCACCGCCGAGAATGGTCATCGGCGAACGGCTTACGGTACCGCCGGAGAGGACGATGCCGTGTACCTTATGTTTCGCGATCTCTTTCGCTACCTGAATACCCTCTTCGATGGACACGCCCTGCCAGCAGTCGTCCCACATGTTGGTCTTGACTACAACAGCGACATCGTCCTTGGCATGGAGCATCACTTCGTCGAGGATCTCGTTCATGAAACGTACGCGGTTCTCAAACGAACCGCCGTACTGGTCGTGACGGTGATTGGTACGACGAGCGATGAACTGCGAGATGAGATATGCGTGTCCGGCATGTATCTCCACGCAGTCGAAACCACACTCACGCGCCCAGTCCACCGCCTCGCCGAATTTCTTGACGAGGTTCTTTATCTCCGCCACTTTGAGGCGACGGTGAATGGTCGGCGAGTAGAGGTTGAACCACGTGTCGGCGCTGACCGGCATACAGTGACACGTGTAGAAATGCGTCATGTTACCGCAGTGACCGAGCTGTATACTGGCCTTGGCGCCTTCGGCGTGAATGGCGTCGGTCATCTTCTTCATGTCCGGGATGATCTCTGGACGGACATAGAGCTGACCGTCAAACGACACACCGCTCAGGTCCACGGCGCAATAGGCAACAGTCGTCATGCCGACACCTCCGCGCGCTACGGACACGTGATAGTCCTGTAACTCCTGCGTCGGCTTGTTGGCACGCGCCATATTCTCAAAAGCAGCGCTGCGGATAATGCGGTTCCGCAGCGTTATAGGCCCCAGTTGATAAGGGGAAAACAATTTGGATTCTTTCATATTAAAATCTAGGGCCCTAGGCTCCCAGGCCCCTAGGATACTAGTAAATAAACGGAATAATACGTTTCAGTTTCTTGCGGTCGAACTCATTTGGGAACTCCTCCTCGTACTTCTTGTAGATCGCATTGCTGCGCGGTACGAGGTTGCAGCAGCTGAACCAGAAGAACAGCAAACCTGCGAGCGACCAGGTGAGGATCGCAAAGCCGAGCCACTCCGTGATTTCTCCGAAATAATTGGCACTCGTCACGTACTTATAAAGACCCTTCTTGGGCAGGTAGTGGTTCGTGTCGCCCGGCTGACGCAGATGACGGATCACATGGTCCGAATGCATGTTGATGATCCATCCGGCAAGGAAGATGATCGTACCGATGATGAACTGCGGAGTGGTAACCCAATCCGTCGTGTAGAGCTGCGGATAATGCTGCGGAGCGAGGTGGAAGAGCCAGTAGCCCTGAATATACCCGTTGATGAGGTTCCATACCACGGAAAGCAACATGATCACCAACGGCATTTTGCTCTTCCCCTTCAGCAGGAACGGGAAGACAAACGAGCGCTGGAAATAATGGAACTCAAAGAGCAGAAAGAACAACCAGTACGGCGCATTTTTCGTCACGCCGCCGTAGAGCGGGAAGGACTTGAAATAGAGATACAGCATTACGAAGAACACCGGACACTCCATAAGCAGCCATCCTACCTTGTTATCAAGCGCCGGTCCCCATTTCTCGGAACGCATTTTGCCATAACCGGCGTCCACGAAATACAAGGACACGAATACTACGGCGCCTACGATAAACATGACGTAGAGCAGGTCGTAAAAGAAATCAATAGAGTAAATGTTTTCTATCGGCATATTGTTTGTTATTTATATTCTCACACAGAAGGCACACACCTTTGCGGTGCAAAGGTACTATTTTTTTTTAACATGAGCAAAAAAATCTTAAGATTTAGAAACTTTTTCTTGCTTTTGGCACACAAAAAGACCGAAAATGATTAAAATCATTCCCACCCATTTGGCGAACGGCAGATGTTCGCCGAAGAAAAGTAACATCCAAAGAGCGGTGAAAGCCGGACGTATATTATTGAACGCATTGGCCTGCGTCACGCCGATCTGGCGTAAGGCGTAGCAGAAAAGAATGAACGCTATCACGCTGGCAAAGACCGTCAGATACGCCACACAACCCAGCGCAACCATGAGTTGCGAATTGTAAAAGGACAAATCAAAAATCTGAGATCTCAAATCATAAATCATTCCTCCTTCCTTCCACAGCCAGATAGGAATGAAATAGAACAGGCTGATCAGCTGGGTATAGAACACGAAGGACAGCGCGCTGTATTTCACCGGTGCCTTGCGCATCATAATGGAGTCGATAACCGCTGCGGAGACAGCCGCAAAAGCCAGCAGAATACCCCAGTAGTTGCCGATGGAGAAATTCGTACTGCCGACCAAGGTCAGCACGAACACGCCGAGCGTGGAGATGATGATGCCGACGATGTTATAGAACGTCACCCGTTCGCGCAGCAGCAACGCCGCAAAGATCGGACTGAGCAACGGGCTCGTGGAGAGCAGCGTCTCCGCGATAGTAGGGCTGTTGAGCGCATCGTAGGCAAACGTCTCCAACAGATAGTACAGGAAAGGCTGACACGTACCGGCGACAAGAAAAAGGGGCAAGTCCCTCCACTCCATCTTCTGCAGGCAGAACAGGCTGTGATTGCGACGGACAAGACCGATAACAAGCATCAGCAGCACCGAAGGCACAAACCGCATCACAATCATCGTAAACGGCGGCAGGACGGCTAAAGCATGCTTGATAGCAATACCGCTCACCGACCAGATGATCATCGAGACGATCAGGGCTGCGACGGCCAGGTATTGTGTGTTATTCCTGCTAATCGGCATATCGTCTGATGCGTTTCGTGTAACAGCCGCTCGGTCTCGGCTGCACGGGGCTGCGTCGTGTCAGGGAAGATCGGTTCGCCCATCACCACCTGCGTCAGCGGTTCGTCCTTAGGGCCGAACAGACGCCAGATACCCGTCCGTTCGCGATAGCTGACCGCAAACGGGATAATGGGCTTGTTGTATTTGTACGACATTGTGAAAGCACCGTTCTGGAAAGGCCTCAGAGGCTTGTACCAGTCCCAGCGTTTGGCCTCGGGGAAGATATGAAACCAATAACCGCGACGGTTGAACTCATCGAAGGCGGCATTGAAAGCCTTCATCGCGCTCAAGCCCGCTTCCTGTGCCGGAATTGGAATACCACCGATGATACGGAGGTATATCTGGTCTTTCGTCCGGAAGTTCGGCGCGAACATGGGAATACGCATCCTATGCGAGCCGTGAATGGACGTGAGCACCGAGGCGCAGTCGTGACGGTAACAGTGATTGGAAATGGTGATGGCGCCGTGGCTGAGATCGTACTGACGAAGGCGCTTGCGCAGCGTCCATGAGCAGCGCGACCAACGCGTGTCGCCCTCCATCTTCCATCGCAGACCGTATTTGATACGCAGTATCGCGCCTAAGATACGCAACACCACGTTGTAACCGAACCAAATACGCAGACGGTTCTTCAAACTGTCGTCCACATACGGATAGTTCGCATCTATCTCCGGATAGTCGCGGTCATAAACGGGCTTGTAGAGCCCTACGTACGGATCATCCTCCGGATAGTCGATCGTTACAGGCGGTACAAATGTACCGGGAGTCACGGTCAGGTCGTTATATCGCTTGTTCTCCATTCTTGTATACTAGGATCCTATGGCCCTAGTTGATTTTCAAAAATTTAGCTCCTACCGCTCGTGCGCTCGCGCCGTCCTTCTCATCTCTGTCGCCCACGAAAAGCGTTGTCTCGGGTTTGGCTCCGAGCATCTCCATCACACAGCGGACGCAAGGCTCGGAGGGCTTGAGTGCCCCTAACTCCGGAGCGGAGATGAGCAGGTCGAACGGCGAGGGGTCGATGCCTAAGGCCTCCAGTTTATCCACCACGCATCCGTAGTCGGAGTAGATGGCGAGTTACAGGCCGCGTTTCTTCGCTTGCGCCACCAGCTCCATCACTTCGTGACGCGGGTGGAAATGTTTCCTGATCATGCGTATCATCGCCGGCCTATAGACCGTGTGATACCCGGTAGCAGCTGTGCGCGGGCCCCACCAGTGACCGCGTGACATATAGGCGAAGAAAGCGCCGAAGAACTCTTCCTCGGAGGCGTACTGCACGTAGTGCATGTTACGCCGTGCAAAACGCTCCGCGATCAGTAGCGGCAGACACCACCACAGGCGTCTTACCATTCGTCCGGCCAGTCCTGTCTTGTCGTACAGGGTGCCGTCAAGATCTAGCACGACGCTCTTGACGCCGTTTAGCACGTTCTTTCTGTCTGTCATCGATCTTATTGGCTCTTTCAATTACGTTCTCGCTGAATTTCTCGAAGCGGTTCTCCCAGCGTTGCAGCATGTTGAACTTGGTACGGCGTTTCTCGTCCTGCATCAGCAGGTTGAACTTGAACTGTCCGTCGCGGAAACCGTCCTTGAGGCACGCTGCCTTGAAGCGCGCGTACGCATTGGATAATAGGATGTGCGTAGCCGGTTCGTGCAGACGGAACGACTGACGTTTGGATTCGTACTCGAGGTTGATGTGCTGCAGTTTCTCGTCCACTACCTTGGTGAACTCTTCCGCCTGTTCTTGGCGGATTTTCTCGTTCGCGAACTCGAAGTAGAAATGGTATCTGGACTCCTCGACATCCGCGAAGCCGACGAAGAACTTGGTCTTGATACCGGTTGCCTCTTCGGCCTGGTGAACGGCGTCCATGAACTGCGGTTCGTACAGTTTCTCGCCCGTCATGGAGACGATGCCGTTGACTTTCGACACCATATGAACGGTCGGCGTGTTCTTGTACTTGCCGCCTACCTCCACGAGGTCGTTCATGTTATAGCGGAACAGGCCCGAATAGGTCGTTACGTATGCGCAGTAACGTTTGCCTAACTCCAGCTCGTCTATCTGACGGAAATGCTTGCGCGGGCTGTCCAGTTCGCTCTCCTCGACGAACTCGTAATAGTGGAACTGCGGGAAGAGCACCGACTCGTTCGTGTCGTCCAGCGAGAAGCCGAAACGGCACTCCGTAGCGATATATCCCAGTTCCTGATAGAACGTCTTGTCCCAGTCAAACTGGTCCATGTACTTGTCCATGTAGATCTTCGTGTTACCGCATTTCCAGGTACTCAGGTACTGCAGCCACGGCCAGAAGTCTCTCGGATACAAATGTCCCGTCTCGGCGAGTATCTTCCGCAGTTCGGCTGCTCGCTCGGGTTTGGGCGATATATACGCATCTAGTTCGGAGCGGATCTCGTACGGAATCTCAAAGTTCTCGCTGATGCCGCCCACCTCGATGTCATGGATCATCTCCTCGGTGTTCTCATTGAGCGCACGCAGCAACTCCAGAATAGTCGAAGGGTTCGCCGTCGCCCAAAGAGTGACGTCACGGTGCTGCAGAGCCAGACGCATCAGCGTGTAGTTACGTGCGCCGTAGTCGGGAATGGACATGACGGCTGCCGGACCGGTATAGTGCTTCTTGATAATCGGCGGAATATCGCGAACGAGCACACCGCTGACTGCTCCGTAGAGCGTGCCGTCAGGCGCGTAGCCCTCGCACTCCTTGCCTACCGTCGTGAATATGTGCCCGCCGAAGATACGGCTGCGGTGCTTCACAAAGTTCCAGGTCCATATATGACTCATTTTGCCGTAAACGTCCTTGAGGTACTTATGCGTCATCGGAATCCATTTCGGTTCGCTCGTCGTTCCGGAGGTGGTGGCGTACATATCGGGTTTGCCGGGGAACAGGACGTTCTCTTCGCCGTTCTTATGCCGCTCCACGTACGGACGGAGCGTCTCGAAACTGTTGTTTACCGGCACGTACAGACGGTATAAACGGAAGAAATCTTCAGCACTGGTGGCAGACAGGATACGGTCGAAGTGATGTTCCTTGCCATAGACGGTATCACGGGAGATGGTGAGTATATCGCGCAGCGTCTTCTCCGCCGTGTGACGCGGTTTGCGACTCCAGAAACGCAAACGCAGCGTCTGGGAACCACCCACCAACATGAGCATGAAATTGATCAGCCACGGATACGGTAACGCCCGTCCTTCCTGATCCAAATAGGGTTTAATCTTCTTAGCCATAAGCGTTATAACGCAATTTGGGTGCAAAGTTACTACAAATTTTTCAAATTTGCAAGATTTTAATCGAAAAAATATCGTCTATGTTTGCATAAGCAGTATTTTTCGGTTAGAAGATAAGTGTAATTCCTTTCTACTATGCTGTCAATTACCTTGGCGGACCAGAAGACCACCCAAGGACCTCCCAAGGATCACCCAAGGATGGATTGAATTTTCTGACAATCTGATGCTTTATATGTATATATACAAAGTATATATACAGTTTTTGTTCGTTTTCACACAAAAATAAAAGGCCATTTTTAGCCGAAATCACCTGTTATTAAACCATAAATACACTAAAAATGCAAATTTATTTGCACAATTCATTCTTTTTTTGTATCTTTGCAGCCAAATTAAATTGCGTAAATGTGTACATACGCGCGAAAACTAAGGAAAACATGAAAAATATAGCTTTTATCATCAACCCTGTGTCGGGGTCCAAAGAGACACAGAACGCCAAGCGTAAGTTGCCGAAACTGATCATGCAGACGCTCGACAGCGAGCAGTGGTTGCCTAACATCTCGTTCACGGAGTATGCCGGACACGCAACCGAAATGGCCTATCAGTACGCCCGTATGGGCTTTGACGCCGTGGTAGCCGTCGGAGGTGACGGAACGGTCAATGAGGTAGCACGCGGTCTGGTCAAGGGCAACGGCTTACGGGTGAACGGAACGGCACTCGGTATCCTGCCGATGGGTAGCGGAAACGGTTTCGCACGACACCTAAACATTCCCATCCGCCCGCAGAAGGCACTGGAGATGATCAACCGCAGCGAGCCGATCAGCGTGGACTACGGACTGGCTAACGGACGGCTGTTCGTGAGCACGTGTGGCACAGGATTTGACGCAGTCATTGCAGACCATTTTGCGGGCAGTAACAAACGCGGGTTTGCGACATATTTCCAGAATATCATTCACGACGTGTTCTCCTATACCCCGCAGACCTATCACATAGTAGGCGACGGACTGGACGTGACGCACAAGGCTTTCCTCATCACCTTCGCCAATGCGAACCAATGGGGTTACGAGGCGCTGATAGCACCGAGAGCAAGCGTGCAGGACGGCAAGATGGATATTATGATGATGTCGAGCCATGCGATCTTAGGTAGTGCCAGCTTGGCGCTGCGTCTGTTCGCCGGCAGTATCGACGACAGCCATTTCATGGACACCATCCGCGCCAAGGAAGTGACGTTGGAGCGCGAGACGGAAGCGCCGTTCCATATTGACGGAGACCCCGTGGAGATGGAGAAGGACATACACATCCGCATCGTACCTGACGGCCTGCGTGTGCTCGTCGAGAAACGATTCTAAAATATTGCTCTGTATGCTACTCTTCGGGGTATCGGCCCCATGCCTACGAGTTTTGGGGCACCCATTCCCCAAAACAGGCCCCCTCAGAGTACATACTTCGCTAAATAAAGAAGAGAAGGAAAAACAACATGGAATTGAAGATAATCAATAAGAGCAATAATCCGCTGCCGAAGTACGAGAGTGCACAGGCAGCAGGAATGGACATACGGTGTAACATCGCCGAAGCGATCACGTTGCAGCCGATGGAGCGTCGCCTCATCCCGACAGGCTTGTTCATCGAGCTTCCCGCAGGCTATGAGGCTCAGATACGTCCGCGTAGCGGACTGGCACTCAAGCGCGGTCTGACGGTGCTGAACACGCCGGGCACGATCGATGCCGACTACCGCGGAGAAGTGGGAGTGATCCTCATCAACCTGAGCGGAGAGGCACAGACGATAGAACCCGGCGAGCGTATCTGCCAGATGGTCATCGCACGGCACGAGACACCGGAGATAGTGGAAGTGACGGAACTGAGCGACACCGAGCGTGGCGCAGGAGGTTTTGGTCACTCCGGCAGAAAGTAAAAGAAGCCTACCCAAGCCCTCCCTAGAGGGAGGGATGTTGAGATGAAGAAATATCTGTTTGTAATATTGCTATTTTTCGCCCTTCCGTCCATGGGAGGGACAAAGAAAGACGTGCAGCAGCTGACGACGGAGCAACAGCAGCAGTTCTCGTACTACTGGTACGCAGCACGGCAGGCGATCGATCAGGAACGCTATCCGGACGCGTATGTCCTGCTGCAGTTCTGCGACGCACTCAAGCCCAGCGACGGTCAGACGCAGTTTTACTTGGGACTGATGTATTGGATCCTCGCCCGACCGGACGACGCGCTCAAAGCATGGGAAGCGTCCTACAAGATAGAGCCGAAGAATACCGCCCTACTCGACCGGTTGCTGGAACTGTACATGCGGCATGAGGACTGGAAGAAAGCCTTAGAGATACAAGACGCCATCGATGCCATCAACGGCTACGACGTCTACAGTGCCATCACACGGTTCCGTATCTATTCAAAGCAATATGACAGCAAACGGGCCATCAAAGAGATCGACCGGTATTTAGAGATCGACCCGACGAACCTACGGTTCCTGCTCTTCCGGCTGGAACTCATGGAGCAGTCGAAAGCCAAGAAGAAAGACCTATACGCCTTGTACGAGCGCATCTTAGCCATCGATCCGTACAACCTGATGGTTCTCAACAACTACGCCTGGTCTCTTGCCACCAACGGCGGCGACCTGAACAAAGCGGAGAAGATGAGCGCCATCACCATTCGCGAACAGCCGGACAACCCGACGTTCCTCGACACCTACGGATGGATCATGCATCTTAAGGGAGAAGATCAGCTCGCCCTGTTCTACCTGCGCAAGGCACAGTGGAACGATGGAACGGAGAGCACCAAGGCGGAGATAGAGAAACATATCAAGAGCATTACCAAGTAAGTTGAAACTCAAGCGATATTTCATATGGCTGCTGGCTGCGCTCGTACTGACGGGTTGCGGCACGAAGAAAGGGATCAAGGCGAAAGGCCATGAGGTCAAGGTCGATACTATCCCTGCCTGGCACACCTGTCTCATTCAGAGCGCACGCGCCACGGTGATCACCGATGACGACCGTGTCTCCGCTAACATAACGATGCAGATCGTGCATGACTCGATGCTCGTTGTCAGCGTCATGCCGATGTTAGGAATGGAGGTGCTGCGTCTGGAAGCCACGCCGACCGAACTGACCGCCATAGACAAGCTGCACGGTCAGTACGCCAAGGCGACATACGCACAGCTGAACAACCGGCTCACGCCGTCCCTCAACTGGGATATATTGCAGCAGGTATGCGCTGCCGAACTACCGACCGGACAGGAGAAAGCCCGCTTGCTGTACATGTTCGGCAACGACACAATCGAACTGATCATCGAATACACCCCCCGCCGGACGGATGTCCCCGTACGCGTGCAGCGCATGCCGCTGGGCAGATACAAAGAGGTGGACATTTCGATGTTCCTTTGACAGACAAGACAATAGATGAACGCATATAGACACATATTAATCGCGATGCTCTGTGTTCTGTGCTTCAGCCCCGCCTTCGGCGAGAGCGTGAAGGAGTTGCAGAACAAGCAGAAGAAGCTGCAGCAGGAGATCGAGCAGACGAACAAAATGCTCAAGCAGACCAAGCGCGACGAGAGCGCGACGCTGAACAAGCTGCAACTGCTCGGACAGAACATCAAAAACCAGAAGAAACTCATCAACACGCTCGACAACGAGATCACAGCGCTGAACAAGGAGATGAAGCAGTTGAGCGCCACCCGTGACTCGCTGCAGAAGGTGTTGGAGCGTCATAAAGCCGACTACGCGCAGATGGTGCGTCAGAGCCATTACGCCCGTATGCAACAGTCTCCCCTGCTCTTCCTGCTGAGCAGCGACAGTTTTCAGCAGTTCGGACGTCGGGCCCGTTACCTGCAGGAGTTCGCCCGTTTCCGGCAGCAGCAGGTACGCCGCATCGAACAGACACAGGCGGAGATAGACACGCAGAACGAGTTGCTACAGGCCAACAAGGCCAACAAACAGTCTGCTCTGAGCACACGTAAGAAAGAGCAGGAGAACCTCAAGCGCGACGAGCGCAAGCAACAGAACATGCTCACCCAGCTCAAGTCCAAGGAGAAAGACCTGAGCAAGCAGCTCAAGCAGAAACAGAAGAAAGTGAACGAGTTGAACAAGAAGATCGACGAGATCGTACGCAAACAGGCCGAGAAAGCCTCCAAGACCACGCTCACCAAGGAACAGCAGCTGATAGCCGGCGGTTTCGAAGCCAACAAGGGCCGTCTGCCGTGGCCGGTAGAGAAAGGAATGATCAGCGGACATTTCGGCAAACAGCAACACCCCGTCTATGCCCAGGTCACGATGGACAACAAGGGTATCTACCTGCAGACCGTGGCCGGCGCCAAGGCCCGCTCGGTCTATAAAGGTGAAGTGACGAGCTGCTTCATGGTCGGCGGAACATACGCGGTCATCGTACAGCACGGTAACTACCGTACCGTCTATTCCAATCTCAGTTCGCTCAACGTCAAGCAGGGCGACAAGGTGGAGACCAAACAGACTATCGGCACCATCTACACCGACGCCGAGCAAGATCAGAAAACGGAATTATACTTCCAGATATACAAAGACAGAAACATATTAAATCCCGAATTATGGATAGCAAGATGATCGTACATCATACAGCGAAGCGGTCCTACAGGCGATACATCGCCGGTCTTACAGTGCTAACGGTCATAGCGCTTTGCGCTATATCTTGTAAGAAGAACAACTGGACGGAGTGGAAAGTGCAGAACGAGTTATGGATGGAGAATAACCTCGCTAATGACAAATCGGTTCGCGTGACGGCAAGCGGTCTGCAATACAAACTCATTGCCGACCCTACACCATCGGACGCACGACCGAACAAGACCAGTTACGTCACCTGCGACTATACCGGCCGTCTGATCAACGGCAACGTGTTCGACAGCGGTCACGCCACTTTCTATTTGGGCAACGTGATCACCGGTTTTGCAGAAGGCTGCTGCCTGATACATAACAACGGTGACATCCGTATCTTCGTGCCTTATGCATTGGGCTACGACGAATCGAAAGTGAAAGACAACGACATCTATAACGCTGTCGGCAACGAAGGCACCGAGGGCACGCAGGGTTATATACCGCCCTACTCGACACTCATATACGACATACATATATGCAGCGTTTCCAGCAGTTTATAATACTCTTTTTCTGTCTGCCGTTCTTCTGTGGTTGCGAGAACACGACGTATCAAAGCAGCGTGCCTGCTTATCCTGTGCACGCCGTAATAGACACCCGGACGCTCTTTGTCGATTTCCTGCCCGAGAACACGAATGCGTATGTGACAGTCAACCAAGAAGGCTATAAGGAGAACGGACGCTTCGTCAGTACGCTCAATGTCACGGACGCTTATGGATTCGGCGGTCTTCTTGTGTACGTTAGCGTAAACGGATATGTGGCATTCGATTTAGCCTGCCCTTATTGTGCCGCACGAGGGACAAAGAGCCCATGTATCATGGACGGCATCTTTGCCGAGTGTCCGCTCTGCGGCGAGCGATACGAGATAGCCAGCGGCTATGCCGTTCCGCAGCGAGGTATCAGTAAAGAGACACTTCGGCCGCTAAACATCAATCGAACGGAAGGTAAACTAACAATCACCCAGATGCCATGATCAGCGAACAAGACCTGCTCTCCATCGGTTTCATCAAACGCACGCATTACAAGGACCTGCCCGAGTTCATCTTCGTCAAGCGGGACGGTCTGTTTGTTCCCTTCCGCTCGGAGTGCATCTCGGAGTTGATGGGTGAAGAAGGCTTCGTGCTGCGCTCGGACGTTCAGGAGGAAGAAGACGGTCTGCTGACCTGGCAGGACCTCGTGGGATATACGATAAAGGACGAAGGAGAGAACGGCGAATGGACGGATGTCGGCGTGATTGCCTCGATTGACGAATCAACCATCAACACCCTCGCCACGCTCGAAGACGGACGGCTCATGCCGCTCCACGAAGATTTCATTACCGAGATAGACGAAGAAGCGCACGTGCTGCGCGTCAACTTACCTTTTGCCTTATGAGCCTCAAACTGACAACCGCCGAGATGGGCCGCATGAACGTGGATCAATACCGCGAAGCGGACAAACTGCCGCTGGTCGTGGTGTTGGATAACGTGCGCAGTCAGCATAACGTAGGCGCTGTCTTCCGTACCGCCGATGCGATGCGTATCGAGCGCGTCGTGCTGTGCGGTATATGCTGCTGCCCACCGAACCAGGAACTGCACAAGACCGCCTTAGGTGCCGAAGAGAGCGTCGAATGGCAGTACTACAAAGACACCCTCGAAGCCGTCAAAGACCTGCAGGCACAAGGCTATACCGTCTATGCCGTAGAACAGGCGCACGACTCCCTCACCCTCGAAGAAGTAGCGGAGCAAATCACAAATCACAATTCACAATTCACAATTCAGAATGGTCCGAAAATAGCAGTCATTTTCGGACACGAGGTCTTCGGCGTACAACAGGAAGTGATTAATCAATGCAGCCAATGCATAGAGATACCCCAATATGGAACCAAGCACTCGATGAACGTCAGTGTGACGGCCGGCATCGTCATGTATCGAATAAGTGAGGCATTGAGGTTGAATGAAAAATCATCAATCGGAAATCATAAATCATAAATTGCAACTTCTTTCTCCTGCTAAGAACAAAGAAGTAGCTGTCGCCGCTATTCAAGCAGGCGCGGACGCTGTCTATATAGGCCCGCCGGCTTATGGTGCGCGACAGGCTGCAGGGAACACGCTGGAGGATCTGGAGGAAGTGGTTCGCTATGCCCATACGTACGGGGTACAAGTGCTGGTGACGCTCAACACGCTGCTGCACGACGACGAGTACCCCAAAGCGGTCGAACTCGCGCACGCATTATATAAGATAGGTGTCGATGCCCTCATCATACAGGACCTGCACCTCTTGGATTTTGACCTTCCCCCTATCCGTCTCCACGCCTCCACACAATGCGACAACCGCACGCCGGAACACATAGCGCATCTCCGTGATTTAGGCTTCAAGCGCGTGGTTCTGGCCCGCGAACTGGGAATAGACGAGATACGCGCCATCCACGAGGCCGTACCCGATATAGAGTTGGAAGCCTTCGTACACGGCGCTCTGTGTGTCTCTTATTCCGGTCGCTGTTACATCAGCGAAGTCTTGGCCGGCCGAAGCGCCAACAGAGGTGCCTGCGCCCAGTTCTGCCGAATGGCGTATGACCTGCTGGACGCCGATATGAACGAGGTGTTGGACGAACACGGCGAACCAATTCATCAGCGCCATCTGCTATCTCTGCAAGACCTGGACCGCAGCCAGTTTCTGAGCGAACTGATCGATGCCGGCGTGACGACCTTCAAGATCGAAGGACGGCTCAAAGACGCGGACTACGTGACGAACATCACCGCCTATTATCGCGAGAAGTTAGACCGCTACGCTGACAGTACACAGACCGATCCGCTGACAGAATACAGACCGGTTTACAAACGCTCGTTTGTACCTGATCCGGCCAAGACTTTCCACCGCGGAGGAATAGACTATTTCCTGCACGGACGCACGCCGCACATGGCCAATTGGGACACACCCAAATCGACAGGAGAATACATCGGCGAAGTGCTGGAAGCCAGAGGCAACACTCTGCGCGTACGTCTTCTATCCGGCGTGACGCTCCATAACGGCGACGGACTGACCGTAGGAAGCGAAGGATGTAACGTCAACGGCGTCGAGGGGAACATCGTGAAGATTAACAAACCGCTCTCCCTTCCTTCCAAGGAAGGCCCGGGCATAGGCTTATACCGCAATCTGGACGTCGAGTTCACCAAGTCGCTGCACTCCGAACGCCGTATTCCCGTGGATATCCGGCTGAGAGAAACGGAGGATGGATTTGAACTGAGTTATCGCTCGGATTTCAAAGAAATGGTTTCCTCTTTCAAATACGCCAAGGAACCGGCAAAGAACGCAGAGAAAGCCATGGAGACCATCCGCACCC
>JAEEGL010135438.1_pt1 | contig 29685 bp, 23 predicted proteins | sample 9134231 | NCBI WGS metagenome assembly JAEEGL01 (sample SAMN16246548, study PRJNA631951) | gut metagenome | biome: gut microbiome; feature: rumen; material: fiber-attached | host: Bos | place: Iran: Karaj | collected 2018-10
TACAGTAGAATCACTATCTGGTGCGGCAGATGTTGTAGCACCTTGTTTAATGCAGCTATTGTAGTTCATGATTGCAAGCTTTGCATCTTGAATACCAGCAAGAGCAGAGTCGTAAGCGGATTTACTGAGGTCGAAATTGGTGGTACGGTTGATTTCGTTTACAACATAGGCAGAGAAGCCAACAGTGACGACACCCAAAAGCAAGGTTGCCATAGCAACAAGATAGAATGATGCAATGCCTTGTTTGGTGTGTAATTTTTTCATAAAACACACTTTGGAAGTATAAATACTTCTTTTGCCTCCCATTATGCTTATTCTTGGATTAATTATAACATAGTTATTTTTTAATTTGTTAGTATGTTTTCATTTGATTTTATTCGTAAAAGTGTTATAATTTTCTGAGTAGACTAACGTTTTACGTTTTTGATCCGAAGGAGGGGTATATGGATAGTAATTTTTCAAGATTTGTCTTTTCTGATCATCGGGCTGACTTAGATAACTGTTTTGACAAACTAACACAATGTCAATTCAATGATGTCGAAAATCAATTGCTTTATCAGACAAGCTGCGCATTGAATGCATCAAATTTGAAGGATGACTTCTGCTTTGATGTTTATATTTCTCGCAGTGATATTCCTGGGCATTTTTATGGTACTAGAGTGATTTTTGGAAAACCTGAAGCGACGTATTCTTCTACTATTAGATCTGATTTTTGCGAAGAGTCTTGTTTTAATCGAAATTTTCTTATTTATGGTAGAGATTCCCATAGTAAGCCTTCAATCTATGAGTTTAAATGTTATTTTGTGATTCGTAGCATTAAGGAGATTCTTGATTTTGACCGACATGTTTTGTTTGAACTATTTGAAGATATCTATGAGTCGTTTATTAATAATTCAGGTTATCCGATTATAAAGGATGGACAAATTCAATGGTAGAAAAATCCCGGGTTTTGCCCGGGACTTTTTATTCTTCGTTGTTTTCCTCTTCGTTTTTGTCTTTTATAAGGTGAACTATTTCTTTACTGTCTGCAATTGTTGCTTTGATATTTTCTTTAGTAAGAGCCTTAATCACCTCTACTGTACCAGCGACCATAGTGAGACAACCCATGATGATGTAGCCGGTAATATTGATTGAGTTGGATGCAAAGAGGAAGATTGGACCAATGACTAATTCGAGCGTAGTTAATACAATTGTGAGTTTCCAGACAAAATCTTTTTCTTTTCTACCTTTATAGATATTGATGGCTCCGAATACGCCGTTTAGACAGGTGAAGAAACCGGCCATAAGATCAAGGACCGTATTCGTGAAACTTTCATTCACTAATAAGAATATACCAAGTGCTGCAACAAGTAGATAGGCGGATGATTCGAGAATTTGAAATAGGAGTGTTTTTCTCTCGGCAGCTTTTTCTTGGCGTTTGGATTTATCGATATTGTCGTATTGTGATTTTGCGTAGCCAAGTCTGTAAAATGCCCAGATTGATAGGACTATGCCGCCGATTGCGATCATGAGTGGGAGGGATTTTGTATCATTTCCCTTTCCGTTTAGGGCAGCGATAAACATCATGATACCGGAATAGAGCATCATGATAGATGATGCGATGCGATTTTTTAAGAAGATTTTATATGCGGAGAATCCGCGTTTGACCATCTTATTCATACTTTTATTGTATCACTGTTTTATTATGTAAACAAAAAAATGGAGCCGCGACCGAGATTTGAACTCGGGACCCCTTCCTTACCATGGAAGTGCTCTACCACTGAGCTATCGCGGCATACCATTAATGTAACGTGGTGCTGGAAGTAGGACTCGAACCTACGAAGGCCGAAGCCGAGAGATTTACAGTCTCTTGTCATTGCCACTAGACGATTCCAGCAGTGTTTCTATTATAGCAAATTTTGATAATTGTGCAAGTTATATGATTTTGCGTTTACGCTTAACAATAGATTTTTTATCGGAAACATTAATGTTTTTTGGGGTTGGTTTGGATGCGCTTCCCACTTTTCGTAATGGGCTAATTTTGATTTTTTGAGTGCGGCTCTCGCGGCGGATTTGTTCATCTATGCGGGCCGATGTGGCTGCGATTGCTTCAGCATCGCCTAATGTTTCATAGATTGAAAGAATTTGACGAAGTGTCATGACATTGCAGTCGAGGTCATAGGCTTTTTCGAGTGCTTCGATTGCTTTCTTTGGGTTACCAAGTTTTTCTTCAGCTTTTGCGAGTGCTATATATCTAGAAGTAACATCTCCTTCCAGATCAATTGCTTGACGGAAGGCCATGGCGGCTTTTTCATAGGCACCTGTTTCTAGATATATGAGGCCTACATTATGGATCGAGGCTGGGTTATTATCTAGTGATTGGGCAATTTCAAAACACTCGACGGCTTCATCGTATTTATTGGATTTTGCATATAAAATACCTAGGCGGTTATAAGCGGCTGCATTTTTTTCGTCGAATTTTAGGATGGTAAGTAAAGCTTTTTCAGCACGAAGTGGTTTTCGTTCTTTCATGGCGGTCTGTGCGATTTGCCAAAGCTTTTTCATTTGTGCGGCATATTTTGGTGACTTTTCTTCTTCTTTTTTCTCTTTTTGTTCAAGTGGGAAAAAGATAACTAGATATGCTACGAAGAATAGTATCAAAATTATACCAGGCATATGTTTATTATATCATATTTAGTCGTGGTAGACCGATTGAACGAATGGAAGATCGATGACGCAACGTACTGGATGCAGGACATAGCCTAAGTCGTTTGCAATGTTGTTAACATCACCATTAAAGTAGTGATTATTGGAGTTGCCCCAGACGCCGGACCCTGTTGAAGTATCTACGTTTCTTAATATGAATTGGCCATTTGCATTGACCGGTGCATATTTACGGGCTTTTGCTGGATTGCTTTTATGTGGATAGGTTCCGGTTGGATATGTGGTTCCTCCGCTTGTGTATGTTGAATAAGTATTTTCTACTCTCGTCGTACTATATGCGTATGTTTTTGTATAATTTTGACTTTCAACCGTCCAATGTTTTGGACAGACGGTGAAGGTTTGGAATAGGTTCCATCTAAATCTACCTATAGATGCTGCGGTTGCCGTATAGTATGTACCGACATGTTCTTTCAGCTCAGGCGCATCCTCGGCTAATCCTTCTGTTGAAACTAGGTTTAAATCTGCATCTACATAATAATCACCAGCATCGTAGGCATATATTATTTCTGGATTATTATTATCGGCTTTAATTGAATGTGCTGCTTCTATATACATGCTTTCTCTTGTATCTCTATATAGCGCTACACTTGTATTCATATCTGTTGTTTCTTGATAGAATGTGACGCCTGTATCTGGGATTGCAAAGTCTAGGTTCTGAAGCATATATACATATCCTGTCGAGTCTTTGGTTACCCAATACTTCTTTTCATCGCGTTTGTCTTTCAATTGTAATTCAGTGCCTTTTGGTGTAAAGGCAATAATTTCGTTGTCAATATCTTGCATATATTCAAGATCCGTCATTGATTTTGGATCTGAAACACATCGGATTTGCGTATATTGGTTATTATCGTAGTAATCATTTGGAATAATTGTGTTTTTACCATCATCCGTCACAATTGTGAAGTTTTGATTTCCAAAGCGATATTTGCCTTTTTCTCCTTGACTATAACTCTTGTCATTTTCCCTATAACCTCCTGCAGTGAGGTATAGTGGTGCTCCAAAAATTTTATCATTTGTTAGCGTAGCGTCATATGTCATATTTGAACCCACATTATTTGGGTCGCTTGTAACGCTCGTTGTGTCAGAAATTACTCCAGCCGCTATTGCTGCGTCGGCCATATTGGCAACGTGCCATCTAGCCGGACATATTAAGCTATTACTTGTGGAATTGTCTATCTTGTAATATTTACCTAGATTATAATGTTTTTCTTCTAGATCGTCTGACTGTTTGCTTAAACTTTTCTTCGTAATGCCATTTTTCATATAGTAGCCTTCCTCCAATGATGCGTTTGGCATTGAGTAGGTAACAACCGACACGTCGCTCTCGTCAAAGTAATGAAGTTTTGACGTCTGCGTGTAATAGCTTAAGTTTTGAGTCATATAGACTTTATTATCTGATAATTTTGAAATCCAGTATTTTTGGCCGTCACGCTGATCTTTTAATCTATATTGAGCATTTATTTCCATGCTATCTCTGACAGCCGGATTCATATCCTGCATACAAACTGCCTCAGCAATGGTGGTTGCATCTCTATTGCATTTTCTTGACCATACTGCATAAATTGTGGTTTCACTTTGCGTAATTGGTATACGTACATAATCCGTGCAATATCTGTTTACGTTTGTACTGTCATCGCTGCAGGTTTCATGGTCTATCCCTAGTCCGTAGACCGTGACTGGATATTCTGGTGTTCCTGCCGTTGGAGACGTTGAAAAGCCAATTATTTTATCATCTTCGTCTGTAATATCTGTTCGTATTGCAAATTCTACTGTGTTTGTGCCACCTCCGCTGAGGGTATATTCTTTAACGTCAGTATAATTATCTGTATAAACAACGTTTAATCGATACTTGTATGATCCTATTGAGTTATATTGGCAGCGTACTGAAGCTAGGTTTCTTGCATCAATAAAATGGTCTACTAGGCCGTTTACTGGATTGTAGACGTTCACTTGTTTATTGGGCTTATCGATTTCGGCCGTCCAATAGTATTGGCCTTCACTTAATTCTAGATTATTGTCGAGTCCGATATAGCCATTATTATTACTCCATGCGTTTGATGGTGAGTTCGTATTGAATGTTTGGGCTTCTAGACGATTTGGCATGCGCCAATTTTTAGGGCACAATGTATTTGATAACATTCCTCCCGTATCATATAGGTTTACGGAATTTGCAATTGCGGCGGCATAGGAATAATAGCCACCAGCTTTATTATTTGCTTCAGTAGCGGTTTCTGGTTCTTCGTTATTTACGGTCTCATTTCCGTTATTATCCCTATATATATTATTTCCGCTTACATAAACGGCTTGATTATAATCAATTGAAACATGATCCCCTACGTTGCTGACTTGTTGATAACTGCCACTAATTTGTGATGTCATTTGCCCCAATGTGTCACCATCACTCAAATCGTAGTCGAGGTTTTGAAGCATCATGACTTTTCCTGATGTATCTTTTGCAATAAAGTATTTCTTATTATCTCGTAAATCCGTTAGTCTGTATGGTGTATTTACTTGCATTGTACTGACTACTGTACTCGTAACATCTTGCATATACTTCGTATTTTCAATGGAGCTAGGTATTATTCTTGGAACTAGCGTGAATCTAATTGATGTTGTATATGTGCCACTTGGAATTGTGTCGTCTATTTTTGCGCCCACAACAAATGCTAGTCTGTCATGTGCAACATCCTCTGTGTTTCTTCCCATGAATGTATAGTGTTTTAGTGGCATGTTGCTTCCGCTTGTATAGAAAATATCCTGGAAGTTACCAGTTTCTTTGACTGGAGAGATACCCCAGGTATTCATAGGAATTGTATCGTCTGGACTTGTGAGGCTATTTGCGGTCTTCATGTTTGGAATAATGATGCTTGGATCAGCTGTATTTACTAGATCGGAATTCTCTGATTCCATGAAAAAGTCGTAGCCATAATAGCTGTTTGTTTCTAGATAAACTTTGAGTGCGCCCGATTGGAAATGCGGCTTACCATCTGCGGCGATGCGCATTTGATAGCCATCCGATAGATTCATACGAATCATTTCGGCAAAGTTAAGTTGAAGGTTTGTACTGTTTTGGTATGCGGTTGTATTGGCTGTAGGCTGAGCTAAAACAAATAAAAATCCGGCCATCAAAACACTAGCCGACAGTACTATACCTCTTTTAACCCTATCCATATTTTTATTATAGCATAAGGCTTTTAATGTGTTTATGATTTTTTATTATTTTTTGCAGTTTTTTGTAAAAATATTGTGCGACTATAGCAAATCTGCGATTAAATGGATCTTTATATGTCCGTTGTTATTAATATTTGTATAGGCTTCGGTCAGTTTCGGGAGTTTTTTTAAGAAAACTGGGTTTTTGGTTTTGAAATATGATTTGTAGGATAATTCAATCGCTGTAGAGAGCAGTGTGAGGGCTTTTTCGCGAGAATTATCCTTTCCTTTGCTGACTTTATCGGCGATTTCAATGAGGGCCTTTGGGTTGGCGGCGATGAGTTTTTTTGCATCTTCAATTACTGTTGCTTTTTCGGTTGGAGCTTGGTCAATTATGTTTGTGAGTTTATATATGTAAATTGCGGAACGACTTAAAATGGTTGACATGACGTCGGATGGGTTAGAAGTGAAGAGTAGAAAATGGTAGTGCTCGCGTGGTTCTTCGAGATTTTTTAGCATAGCGTTGCCAGATGCTCCGTTGAGACGATCAGCTGGATAAATAAAGATGAATTGGTCTTTTTTCTCCTTGGTATTTAATTCCTGAATGACGTCTCGGACTTGTTCGATGCTGATTTCTTTTTTGTCTTTTTCCGTAGTGAGGATATGTGGATTCCAGATTTTTTGAGTCTTCTTAAATTCGTTTAGGATTTTTCTTTCGAAATCTTCGATGATTTCTTTTGGAATTACAAAAATAGCACAATCTACATTTTTGGCGATTTCTGGGATTTTTTTAATATCCTCGAAGAACATTAGTTCTCCTTGAGGGTTTGCTTGATGCTTGGAATTATTTTTACAAATGCGTCTGGTAGTTTCGCGGTGAAAGTTTTGCGGACTCCGCCCGGAAGCGTAATTTCGAGTGATGACGCATGGAGATATAGTCGTTTGATTTTGGCGTCGGCCTTATCTTCATATTTGACATAAGAATTCTTACTAATGTCTCCATAAACTGGGTCGCCAAGAATTGGAATACCGAGATAGTCTAGATGTACACGGAGTTGGTGAGTGCGACCGGTTTTTGGTTTGAGTTCGACGAGAGAGTACTCGTCATTTCTATCTACGACTTTGTAATAGGTTTCGGACGGACGGCCATTAGCATCAACGCGGAAGCGGGTTGGGCGTTTGAGGTCGCGAGAAATAGGGAGATTAATATTAGCCTCGTCGGCTTTTGGATGGCCAACGGTAATGGCGTAGTAGGTTTTATGAGCTTTGCGATCTTGGAACTGTTTACGTAGGAAGGTTTGGACTTCTGGATTCTTGGCTAAAATAACTACACCCGAAGTATCACGATCTAGACGGTGTACAAGTAGACCATAGTCGTCGAGAGTTTTTTCTGGGCAATATTCCCCTTTGGCCATACTAAGTAGCCCAGCTGGTTTATCTACGACTATAACATTCTCGTCTTCGTAGATAGTGGTTGGTACCAAGTCGTTATTTTTGAGTTCTTCTGGGACTTGAAGGTCGAGTTTGACGGTTTCTTCAAACTTAGAATTGGATTTGGTGACTACTTTTCCATCGACAGTAACATAACCTGATTCAATGAATCTTTGCAAAGTTGAGCGGTTGTAGCTTTTGTATTTATTAACCAACAAGATGTCTAGGCGAATTTTCGGAGCCTCGTCAGGCGCTTCATTCAGTTGAATATCTCCGTTAATTACGCGAGACATTTCTGGTTTACTAAATTTTTTACCGGTTATAATCATGGTTTATCCTTAACGTAAACCAACGGCTTTTTGGGCGCGTAATAAGGTTTTATTGGCGTATTCGTTGGCATATTTTTCGCCACTTTCAAGAAGAGCGAAGATTTGTTCATCGGAAATCTTGGCGAGTTCTGTTTGGAAGACTTCGAGCATTGAAGACACGGAGCTGGCTACTTTTTTCTTGAGGTCGCCGTAGTGAGTTTCGCCGGCCCAGGTGGAAATAACATCCTGGAGTGGGGTATTGGTGACGCAGGCTTCGATTTGAAGTAAGTTAGAAATGCCTGGTTGGTTGACCATATCAAAGGCAATCTTTCCGAGTGAATCAGTGGTAGCGGACATAATCTTCTTGGCGGCTTTTGCTGGGTCGTCATCGAGCATAATCTTAGAGTTCTCGGCAGCGGTAGATTTACTCATCTTTTTCTCCGGATTCATGAGATCGCGAATGCGAAGGCCGCCTTCCATGTGCATGAATTTGACCTGATCCATGGTTTTGGCTGGAATGAGGAAGGTCTCACCAAATTTATTGTTGAAACGAGTTGCAATATCGCGTGTGAGCTCAATATGTTGGAATTGATCTTCGCCAAGGGGGATATACTTAGCATCATAAAGTAAGATATCGGCAGCCATGAGAATTGGATAGTCAAAGATTCCGACGTTGCAAGATTCTTTACCTTCGCTTTTTTCCTTGTATTGAATCATGCGTGAAGTTTCCCCCATGGTGGCAGTGCAGTTAAGAATCCAGCAAAGCTCAGAGTGGGCCGGGACATGTGATTGACGATAGATATGAATGTTCTCATTGATGTTAAGTCCGGCGGCTAGATAGTATTTGAGTGTACGGATAGTGTTCTCGGTCAAATTACCATCAACTGAAGAAATGATTGAATGAAGATCTGGGACAAAAATGTTGACTTGCCAACTTTTGCTGGAATACTCGTTTGCAAGGCGAACCATTGGAAGAAGTGCACCAAGATAGTTGCCTAGGGTTAGTATGCTGTTGGAACGGATACCCGTTAGAATTGTTTCCATATTTGTCCTTTCTGTGATTATTATAACATAGTTTTATTGGGGTAAAAATGCTTTGGTTAAGTTTCACCTTGGTAGATTTGATTTTATTCCTGTTTTGTTGCAAAATATCACTTTTTTTGTTGACTTTCTTACGTAATTATATTATTTTTATGGTGTCAGGGGCGGTGTAGTTTAAAAACTTGGAACAATTAATGCAAATGTATGGAACTGATATTCAATACCCCTAACTTCCAATTTTCACCAAAAAAATCGGAAGTTCAAATTGTAACTATAAACATTAGATTTTTAAAATGGGAGGTGTTGAATATGATTCATTTCATAATCAATTTTTTAACTTCATTTTATAACTTATACGGATATCCCATTATTGCTCAATTTGTTGAGTATCTCGAGTGTATGTACTTTAATACATATGAGACAAAGGATCTCCGTAAAAAAGGTAACATCGTAGGCTTTGACGTAATGAACTACGAAGATAAGTTCATTACACAGTTCGGAACTTTTGATTTTGACCACGTCAACAACATCGTGAAGGCATTCTGGGTGCGCGTTAAGAAAAGCGCAAAAGCATATATGTCTTTTGGGGATATTATTGTTAAAACGTCATTCCCTAAAGACCCAGAAAAGAGTCTCTTAGATCTCACTTTTGATGAAATCAAGAATCTCGACTTCGAGTTTAAATGTTTTAAGCAGAGGCTCGATAGCCAATGCTTCTTTACCTTGGGAACAAGGTATTTCCAGATTGCTCTGATGATGGTTGTTGCTGATATTCGAAACACCAAAGATGACCTCAAAGCCTATGTCGGCGAAAAAGACTTATTAACGATCCCCACATTTATTTCGCTTTGGGCCTTATTCACTGTTTCTAGAGATCTTGAGGCGAAAGATCGTCATGATGATTATGCTATATTTGCAAATTATCTCATCAACGATCAAATGGAAAGGATTCAAAACAGAATGTATGCTGGCGAGTCTATTGGTGATGCCGAAGAAAATGGCAATCGCGAAGTTTTCAGGCTTATCGGCATACTTCAAGGAATCAAGCTCTTTGAGTCTTACAGGCGAGCATATCTTTCGTCAAAGAAAGAAAACAGCAAACCTCTCACTAAGCTCAAAGTAGACTCAATGGAGTCAGATCTCCTTAAGATATTCTATAATGAGCTTTCAGTTGTCAAATATGTTGCCAAACACAGTAGCAAAGGATCTCTCGTTAATATCTTGAAAAGATATGCCGAAGTAGATCTATAATTAGAAGCCCCTTTTATTTCACCCCTTTGACCTAGGCCTTATAAGCCTAGCGCATTAATAGTTCCAGGTAGCGGTCCAAGCTTAGTTTGGGCCGCTTTTTCTTTTTTGCAGTTTTTTCATTATTTTAATTCGTAAGAACCGTCGTCGCAGACTTTCATGCCATCGACTTCAACACAAGTAGCCTCTTTTGGATGTTCTTTGTTGTATTGCTCGGTATATTTTTCTTTCATGTGGTTAGCAAGTGCTTTGATTTTATCGAAGAGATCGCCAATTGTTGACCAGCCCTCTGAAGCTTTTTCTCTTAATTCCTTTTCTTCAAACATGCCTCGATCGTCATAATCTTTCACGAAGGCTTTATTCGTTTTTAAATCCCAGAGATTACGTTTCGCTTCTGTATAGACTCTAGCTTCTTCTGAATTCTCTACCGCCTCAAATTCTGGTGAGTCTAGTTCATAGTCAGTAAGTGCTTTATGATACATCGTTTGATAAGGTTCAATGGTTTCTTCAACAACTTTGTATTTCGACTGAAGATCAGAAAAGTATTCATCATCATAATACTCTGAAGCCAATGCTTTAAGTGGAGCATTTACGAGCTTGATCATATAGTCCATATCATCATAGTATTCACTCTCGCCATCATGAATTGCTTCATTCAAATAACCAATTGAAATTTTGGATGCCGTGGCAGCTTCAGAAAGCTTGATTATTTCTTCATTTTTTTCTGGTAAAGCATTTATCATTTCTTTGATTTCAGATAAAAGTTTTGATGCTTCTGCGTCGTTTTTGAAGGCTGGCTCTTTGTCTATTTCTTCCAAAAACAACTTCATGTTGGATTTTTGATTTTGCCGAATGACACACGCGTAATAATCCAACTGTAGATTATTATTGATATCTTTGTAGCCTGCAGAAGTAAAACTATCATCACAATCGTCACTCGTATATCTTTCTTTTAGTCCGTTAGCTAAACGATAAGCATTGAGATAATCAATTTTACCACCTTTCCCGAGAAAGATAACTCCCACTATAATGCCTGCTATTGTAATTACGGCAGAGCTAATAATTATGATTAGGTTTGATTTTTTCATTTTATTCTCCCTCCTTTTCTGGATTTGTGGTTGGAAAATCGACTTCTATTGAATGTGCACTTTCTATATATTCAACCATGTCGCTACTATATGAAGCGAAATTCGCATAGAGTGGTTCAAGTTCTATGAGTTTTATGGCAATTCTTTCCGGTTCTGTGAAAACTGGATGGTCTGGTAGCCCCATTACTTGATAATCTAACCTGCGCTTCGTATCATTTTTCTGTTTGGTCGCGTATTCTTCTATGTTTTCTTTGATGTCGTCTGCAATTTCTTTTAATTGTTCTGAGTCACTGTTCTCCAATTCCTCGATAACACCCTCGAGAGCTTTTCTTCTGGTCGCTTCGTAGTCCGAATAAACTAACGATTCGTAATATGTCAAATTATGCCAGGCGTCAACAACACCAATACTCTCAAGAAGTTTACCTTCGTTTATCTTGTCAGAAATCTGATTCTTGGTATTAATGACTCTTTCTACAAGTTTACGCGCTAACGGATCCGTATTCATAAACTCCATATTAGAGACTTCTTCTAGAATTGGTGAAGCCTGGGAAAACTTAAGTTTAGCTAAGCATTCTTGAATAGCGTTTTCGTAAGTATAGGCGTCGACGGTTTCGGCAAGAGCATCTGTACAGGAGCTACCCAATATAAAATAGCCTGAATAGACTTTATTGCTCGCTTCGGCATAACTTGCGACCTCAGTTTTCTTAGGGCTTGAGAGAATTATGGCAAGTACTGCAAATGCTATCGATGCTACAGCGCATGATATTGCGATAATCGGGATTAATTTGTTGGTTTTTTGGACTGGTTTAGGTTCTGTGCTGACTACATTATTGTTTAGGTTTACCGTATTGGCTTCCTGTTGAATTGGAGCTACAGGAGTTTGCGGTACGGGTTGATTATTTAAGTTTACCATATTGGCTTCCTGTTGAATTGGAGCTACAGGAGTTTGCGGTACAGGTTGATTATTTAAGTTGTTGTCTGGAACATAGTTCCCGAAAGCATCAAACGCCATTTTATCCTCTCTAATATTAGTATATTAATTATTATTATACTACTTAAGCTAATTGTCGTGTTGAAATAAAGTAGACATACTTTTTGTTATATTTCCTAACTTTCGTGATATAATTATATGGCTGGGGCATTAGCTCATTTGGTAGAGCGCTTCCATGGCATGGAAGAGGTGAGGAGTTCGAATCTCCTATGCTCCACCATTTTTTTGTGCAAATTTTTTTAAGTGTTTTGTTAATTTTTTGGATTTATGTTATAATATATTTTGTAACTTGTTGGTTTGCACCTTTATAGGAGGTATGCCTATGAATTTTCTTGAGAAAAACTGCGACGAGCTTTTGGCTGAATATCGCAGTGCTAACAGTGTTTCCGCTTATAGCGAGGTTAAGAAGAGGATTATCGAATATTTGAGAATTAACTTCGACAATTGTTTTCTTGGAGCTGAAGGTAAGCTTAGAGAGCTTTTGCTCGTAGTTTTCTCTGATTTAGAGATTTTTAGAGTATATGATGAGATGAGTGAAATTATCACGCTTGATGCATTTTTGGGATTCTTTCAGGAGGCTCCTGAATTTATCCAGAGAAATTATGCTGAGTTTGTTAAGCGTGGTTTTGATCTGGATTACCTTTTAAATGAGGCTGATTCTGCCATTTGTAGTATTGATGACTCGAAAACCTTGCTTGAAATGGGCGTTGAGCCTTATCAGGTATTTATTGCTGGTAAGAACCAGTATATGGAGCGTGAACTCTCAGATCCCAATACGATGCGTAATTATATCGACCTGATGCTTTCCTACTCATTAACGGCGGACGATATTAAGCCCTATCTTTTATCTATACTCTCCGATGAGTGTATTGCTGACATTAAGCTTCATCCTGAGAATCTTATTCTCTTTACGGATGATGTTTGATCCCTCCATTTTTACCACGGCTTAGCCGTGGTTTTTTCTTTCTCTTTGTGTTATACTTTGCGACAGAGTGGGTGCATCTTTAAAATTGGGGGTGATTAGATGAAAAAAGAATTTAATATTTCTGATGCGGGTAAACAAATTTGGGAGGGCTACAAGCTCTATAAACTTTCTAATACGGTAAATAGGGCTGGTTTTCGTCTGACTGGTGCTTATGGTACGGTTCATGAAATTGGTGCTTTTAGTGATATTCCGGTCGATACGGTTTTGTCTCATTCGGCTGGCATGTGCAAGCTGATTTCTCTGATTTCATGTCATTTTCCTAAGGTAATCCGACCTGATGAGTTGTTTTCTTATACTTTCTTAGCGGAAAATCATGATATTGGTGAGCTCGGCGGGGGAGATTTACCGGATGATGGCACCAGGGATAAAATTACTACAAATGCTGGCGAAAGAGAGATTATAGAGAGCTATTTGTATCGTGCCTATCCTAGAGAAATTGCACGTTATGGTCTTAAGCTTTATGATGAGCTTACGGAGAAGTCTACGCCTTTTGGACAGTTTGCTTATCTTATAGACAAACTTGATGGAATTTTGACAGCGCTCTTCTATGAGTTCTTAATTAAAAGGATTCGTGATGAAGGCAAGTATCCTAAGGAATTCCCTCTTGGCGTAAGGCCGTGTATTCTCGATAAAGTACTTGTTCATCATCGCGATGCAGACAAGTTGGTTGATATTACTTCGACATTCTACACTCAGAATACATTCGCTGCTGACAATTTCTTGCACTGCGAATTCTTTAATCCGGAATTCTTTGCCTATCCTCATCTTGATGTTTTCTTTGAAATTATTCAGTCTGCGGCATACGATGTGCGTGGATCCAAGATGAAGTGGATAGATATTGAATATAATAAGCGCATATCTGGCTATGATTATAGTCATGATTTCGACAATGTTCCTACCGCTCCTTGCGGGGTTTAATCACTCACTCTATGGGCTCCATCTGGAGCCTTTTTTTATAAAAATAAGGCCCCACGGGGAGGCCTTATTTTATGCTATATACGGTTTGCAAAGATTACTAAACGATGAGTTGCGTCGCCGTGACCAAGAGCAGTACCATGACAGGTCATAAGCGATAGATCGTATTGAGCACCGTTATGTTTAGCGCGAGCAACGCTATTCATATAGGAACCTTCACCATTTAAAGTAAGCTTACCAGTGCTTTGATTTTTCTCGAAGATTACAATATTGGAGACACGATAAGTAACCGTAGTGTTGTCGAGAGTAAGAGTAAAAGTTGAGCCAATATCTAAGTTTTTAAGTCCACCGAACACGTTATTACTGTTATGGCCGTATAAGAAGCGTCCATCATAACCTTTGGCGGTATTAATGAAGCGATAAACACTATTTCCGGCATCAAGGGCGGTACTATCTACGTTGTAGACATTTACCCATTTTCCAGCTACTTCGATATGATCTGGTTGTGTTGCGGGCTGTACCGGTTCCGGTTCGGGTGCTGGGGTTGGCGTAGGAGCTGGTTCTGGAGTTGGTTCTACGTAGACTGGTTCAGGGGTAGAAGCTGGAGCAACATATACAGGTTCAGCCTTAACTGGTTCTACGACTGGTTCAGTTTTTGGCTCTTCTACTGGCGTTTCTTCGGCAGTAATGGCAGCAAAATTGTTAGCATCATCAATGCTAGTTTCTGGGTTAACCTTATCTACATCGTAGAAAGGTTCTTCTTTAGCTTTTTCTTCGACATCAGCCACAATGGTGGTTTCTGTATCAGAAATAATCGCCTCAGTAGCCTCTGTACGAAGATTTGACAAAACTGGGTAAAAAATACCTAATATTGCCATAGTGAGTATAAAAATGATATTACGTTTCACCTCTGTAGTCTCCCAATTGACTTATGCTTTAATTATAGCATACTTTGCGTAAAAAAGCAATAGCAAAATAGAATTTCGGCCACTTGTCAAGCAAAAGTGTTTTTTTATTTTACCCCTGTTATTTTATGAATTCCTTGATGCTTATGTTTGTTATAGATATAAAAATGTGATATAATCTGTTAATCTTGTACTTTAATAAAGAAAAAGGGGTGATTTATGTGTATGATGGTGAATTATGCTTTGACGAAGAGCTTTTTAGCAGAATCCTGAGGAATGAAACTAAGATTGCTCTCCAGGGTGGAACTAGTATTTTTTCACTCAACTTAACTATTTCGGAAAAATCGTTTTTATCTGTCTCGTTCTTAAAGCAGATAAAGCAAAGCGTGAATTATATCTATAATCACGCTGAACAAGGTTTGACACCGCGGCATGTAGGTATTAAATCTGCAAATTATAAAGGGTTTCCTGTACCTGAGACCATTGCCGCACACACAAGTGTTATGCTTGCCATATATGATTGTTTTAAGGATTCATTATCGCGACACAATTTCAGGTGTCCAAGAGACGTATTTGATATGGCGATTCGTCATCATGATATGGCAGAAAATCGTTTTGTTGATTACGCCAATAATCATTATCATGATTATGACAAGATTGACAGAGATTTGAATGAAGCAGAGTTTTTTTATAAGTTTGATCAATATATTCCTCGTTCGCTTTCTGATACTTATGAGAAGGCACGGCGACTTATTGACGAGGCTTATTCTCAATCTACGCCTGATGGAAGAGCTTTTTATCTTTGCGACAAGCTTGCGGCTATTATTATGCCGCTCACTTCATATTTGAATTATCGAAGAGAAATTACTGCCAATGGCCGCGATAATCCACCGGTGATTCCGCCGATTTTCTTTACTTTTTCTGAGAATTGTAAGGCTACACCTCACGAAAAGGAAATTTTAAAAATCATCAGGGATAATTGTATTCCAACACAATCGATTCCAGCCTATGAAATCTATACTGGCGACTATTTCGGTGTTACCAAAATGTATAGATATGATGACTACGGTTTTTTCACCGACCTTTTAATTGCGTATACGCTTGCGACTACAGGCACCTGGTATCCATGGCGCGAAGCCAAATATGAACCTACAGAGTCGTGAGTAAATACCCTCTTAGCCCGCTTTTTTGCGGGCTTTTTTCTTGCCTATTCTTTCCCTGTCTATGGTAAAATATAGAAAAAGGAGGTTAATGAGCAAATTTGACGAGCAATATCTCGACCTTTGCGAGAGAATTCTGAAATACGGGGAGAAAATCACGACTGATCCAGCCGTGCTCAAAAAGAAAACAGCCAAATCTACTGGCACGAATATGCCTACACATATTGCGCAAACGGCAAAACCAACCACTACTTATTCTTTGCCACATCAGGTTTTAACCTTCGATTTACAGGAAGAATTTCCGATTCTTACCACTAAATTTGTAGCCTTTAAAACTGCAGTACTAGAGATGCTTTGGATTTATCAGGCCATGAGTAATGACGTACGCTGGCTTCACGAACGTGGTATTAAGATTTGGGATGAGTGGGAGATCGATGAAAATGGCGATTATATGGGCAAGCATTTTGGCAAAGAATTTGCTCATACCATTGGTACGGCCTATGGTTGGATTGTGAATAAATATCAGCTCACTCCTTCTCTTATCGAGACACTTAAGACCGATCCAGCTAACCGCCGCATGATTATGTCTCTCTGGCAAAATGAATGGCTTCCAACCGCTGCTTTGCCTTCTTGTGTTTGGAATTCCCAGTGGAATGTGACCGGCGACCGTCTCAATATGATGGTTACCGTACGCTCAAACGATGTACCACTCGGAATGCCATTTAACGTCGCCCAATACGCAGTTCTCTGTCATTTACTCGCTCAAGCTACTGGACTTAAACCTGGTCAGTTTACTTATGTAATCAATAATGCTCATATCTACGAAAACCAGATTGACGGCATCAAAGAGCAGCTTGCTCGTCGTGATGAAAAACTCGCCAAGGATGGCAAATTATTTGATGCGCCTAAGCTCTGGATTAATCCACGCAAGAAAGATTTCTTCAAATTTGATAACTCTAAGGAACTCAAAGATATCAAACTAATTAATTACGAGCATCAGGGCAAAATCTCGATGCCAGTTACGGAGTAACATGAGTTTTTCGATTATTGCATGCGTTGGAAAGAATAATGAGCTTGGTAATAAGGGCGGTTTAATCTTCCATATTAAAGAAGATATGAAGTTCTTCAAAGAAACTACTATGGGGCACCCTGTAATTATGGGTGATCGCACTTTTTTCTCGCTTCCTAAGGCCCTTCCTGGCCGCACCAACTACGTTCTCACTCATACTCCGGCAAATCTGCCAGGCAGCGTCACACCTGTTACTGACCTTGAATTATTTATTTCAAAGTTTAAAGATTCCGACGAAGAGGTCTTTGTGATTGGTGGTGGTTTTGTTTATCATGAATTCTTACCACTTGCTACGAATATTTATCTTACGGAAGTAGATTCTACTGCCGAAGCTGATACGTTTTTCCCAGAGTTTGATAAGTCTTGCTATATTAAAACAATTATTCGGGAAGGTTCGAACGATGATCTAAAATACTCATTCGTCAAATACACTAAAAATAATTAAAGGAGCAATTATGACAGATAAGAAAAGGGGTGTGGATCCAGTATTTACCTTAATCCGTAGCGAAAAGAAGCGCCAGAGCGAAGGTCTCGAACTTATTCCAAGCGAAAACTGCGTCTCCGCTAATGTCCTCAAGGCAATGGGCTCAATTTTGACGAATAAGTATTCCGAAGGTTACCCTCATTTTGACGGAATTGGATATGTTGATGGTGAATGGGATGAGAAAAAGATCGCCAAGAAAATACTTGGAAACTATCGTTACTATGGTGGTCAAGATAACATCGACCGTATCGAACGTCTTGCAATCGACCGCGCTTGTAGACTATTTCATGCCGATCATGCCAACGTCCAACCTCATTCAGGTGCACAAGCCAATAATGCCGTATACTTTGCTTGGCTAGAGCCAGGTGATACTGTTCTTGGCATGTCACTTCCAGCCGGTGGTCACCTCACTCATGGTGCACCAGTTACGCTTTCCGCACATATCTATAATTTCGTTGGTTATGGCGTAAAAGAAGATGGCGATATTGACTATGATGATCTTGAGAAGAAAGCACTCGAGAACTTACCAAAGATTATCCTTATTGGCTACTCTGCCTTCATGAAGATTCCAGATTTCAAGCGCGTAGTCGAGATTCGTGACAAAGTCGCCAAGAAGGCTGGTCATGAGATTCTCTTGATGGCTGACATGGCCCACGTAGCTGGTCTTATTGCTGGTGGCGTACATCCAAATCCACTCGATTTCGGCTTTAACGTTATGACTACCACTACTCACAAGACTCTTCGTGGTCCTCGTGGTGGTATCATTCTCTCCAAAGGCAATGTAGCTTCTCCACTCAAGAAGCCAGAAAAGACTATTGAAAATATTCCAATCTTGATTGACCGTGCTGTATTTCCTGGCACTCAGGGTGGTCCACTCGAGCACATTATTGCCGCTAAGGCTGTTGCTTTTGGCGAAGCATTGCAGCCAGAATTTAAGACTTACGCTGCCAATATCGTCAAAAATGCTAAGACTTTGGCTGCTGAGCTAATGAAACGTGGTTTTGTGCTCCAAGGCAATGGCACCGAGAATCATTTAATTCTTGCCGATGTAAAGAAGAGCTTCGGATTTGATGGCAAGATCTACGAACGTGCCCTTGATATGGTTGGCCTCACCCTCAATGCAAACGCAGTCGCTTCTGATAAAGGTGGCGCTTTCCGCCCATCTGGCGTTCGTCTCGGTACTCCAGCTATCACGACCCGTGGTCTTGGCGAGAAAGAAATGATTAAACTCGCTGATTGGATGAAGACTGTTGCCGATATTTGCGTAAAGGCTGAAACCGAAGACAGGCTCTCCGATTTTGCCGATGAACTAGGCAAGATTCGCGAGGAAGTTCGTGCAATTGCGCTCAAATTCCCTGTTCCTGGCATCTAGTTTTGCCCAAAAAAAGACCTTACTTTGTCGTAAGGTCTTTTTTTTATTTGTTTATTTATTCTTTTTTGCCTCTTTTCTTGCCTGCTTTTCAGCTTCTTTCCGAGCCTTTTCGGCCGCTTTGGCTTCTTCCTCTTCTTTAGCTTTTTGGGCTGCGATTTCGAAGATTGAGGTATTATGAATATTTATACCCTTCAAATCATTGCCTTTGAGTCTACTATCTGATGAGGTGATCTTTTGGCTAAATGTATCGGACTGTGTGAGATTTGAAATTGTGGATTTTACCTCTGTTTCGTGCTTAAATCTAGCCGTATCGTTGCGATATTTAGTACGTATTGAGAAATAAAAAACAATTTCTGGAACAATAGCAATTAAGAGCGCGCCGCCGAGACGAAGCTCAAAATCATCATGAAATAGGAAGATAAACCAAGTAATACCGAGTGCCCAAGCGAGTAGGCCAATTAACATGTTATGTAAAACTAGTTTTGGTTTATAGATTGGAATACTACCCATCGTTTTGCCCGTACGAGCATTTACGGCTACGTAATGAAGCATTTGACCACGTTCATCAGGTAATTTTTCAACATACGAATAGAGCCAAACTGGCATTTGAGCAAATTTCCAATCTGTACCATTCATTTTCATCTCGGAGTTTTCCCAGAAAACACCACGATCATATTCTGTGGTAGTTTCGAGAGCCTTGGTGCGAGAAATATCGAAAGCTTGATTCTTGACTGGTTCGTAGAGCGAATCCGCCTCGATGTCGCGCTTTTCCATGGAATAACCACGCAACGCGTACGGAGTCCACTGGACGCAGTTTTCAGTGTCGAATGGCATGACGGAATTAATGACGTTGGTGGTGTTAATATAATAATCTTGTTTAAATTTTTCAGCAGATGCCTCTATTGTAAGATCGTCAATAGCGATGTTGAAATGTCGCTCAATTTTATAGCGATCGGCATCATAAACGATGGAACCTGTGCCATCGGAATTACGGGTATGGTGGCCAGTTCCAATTTCGCCAATACCACTAAGATCTACACGGGCATTAATATCTACGACCATATATGGTAGATACACGCCCATGACATTGGCAGCGTTATACTCTTTTTTGAATTCAGGATTAGCGTAGCGACGGCGCTTAGATACGAATTCATTGATTTTGAGGATAGCATCTTGTTTTGTGACCTTGAATGGAAGTACCGTATCCGGCATTTTGCCGTTTGGAATCTGGTCCATGTTTACAAACACATTTCGACACCATGGACACCTCTTAGTAGATTCTTCGTTGGCATCGAAAACTACCTGCTTGTGACAGTTTTTACATTCGAAGGACACATAGTGCGCCCTACTTTCTTCCATTTGCCCAGCCCCCTTGCTATAGGTATCGCCTGAGAGGTTTTGAATCTCGGAGACGGTACCATTGGCAAGAGCTTGCTCGACGTTGGTACGGCAATGCATACACATGAGTTTGCCGGTAGTTACATCAACGCCGAGCTCTGTTGAGCCACAGTGCGGACAGACATTTATTCCCGATTTAAAATCAATTTCTGTCTTCTGGCTCATTTTGATTAGTTTCCTTGTGGAGCGTTTGGATCTACTGGAGCTTGTTCAGCGCCTGCTGCACCAATACCAGCTTGACCTTGTTGTGGGTTAATTACTGGAGCTACGACTGGGGTAACTTGTGGTTGACCAGCGATTTGAGTATTCATACCAGTAGCTTGGCCCATGGCATTAACATTCATGGCAAGACCCATCATATTCATGCCACCTGCTTTGCCAGCATTGGAGATACCTTCTGCCATACCTTCTGCCATCTTAATTTTGGCATATTTATCGGCATCGAGCATGTTGATACGCTCTGCTTCGGCAGCATTCTCGAGGTGTTGAGCTTTGCGTTTTTCGGTGAGAACCTTAGACTCATTGGTGTAATCGATATAGTCGAAGTTAACATCGGCAAGAGTAAGACCGTAGCGGGTGCTCCAGTTCTTTGGGCCATCAAGTTCGACACGCATAGCATTGACGAAGTCGACCTTATTGAGGCGAACGCTGTTAATTTGTTGGCCTTTTTCTGAAACTACAGTTGCAGCAGTTGAAAGTGCATCGATAACGTTACTAAAGAGACCAGCTTCAGCTCCATCATTACCATCATCACCGCCGAGATCGAGTTGAGTACGACCTTGACCAGAGATAATGTCGGTTGGGATGAAGTTCTTAACAAGAAGAATTGGGTCAACGACTTTTACGGTGTAGGTACCATGAGACTCAAAGCTAAGCTGTGCGCCATCATAGAGTTTATCTGTGTAATAAATTGGAGATGCAGTACCATAGCGTAAGCCATTGATTGGCTTAATGTTGATATAGAATGCAAATTGTTGAGCGCCTGGTTGGCCACCATATTTGAATTGAGCGGCAGCTTGACCAAAGGTAGATGAGAAGAAACCATCACCCGCAAAGATACTGCGGGATTCTGGGGTGCCTTCTGAAACAAATTCATATCCACCTGGTTCAGCGATTACGCCAGTAATACCACCGTTTTCGACAGTGACAAGACAGGTGCCTTCTGGAACCATGATTTTGCTACCATTTGTAATAATATTGGAGTTACCCTTGGTATTTTGGGTTTTGTCGCTAGTGTTATTAGTGACGGCGCGAGCAATCAAGGTCTGATCACGCATGCTGGATGGTGGAGTCATATATTCCAACCATTGGTTTGCAAAGCTACTTCCGAGTGCGCCTGCAAAAGCTTTGATGAAAGCCATGTTACCTCCTTAAAAGATTATACTTATATTTTATCACACATAGAATAACCTATACCAATATCCTCGGAAACTTCTAAAAAATAGCGAAGCAAGCCTGCGGCTTCTTCACTATTTTTTATGGGTTAGGTTTCCTCGGATAGGTATAGGTTATTCTTCCGATAAAACAGATTTAATCTTTTCACGGGCAAGTTCGATGGAGGCTTCGTCTGGAATAATCATTGTATTGTAGTCTTTGAGGGCAGGGCTATAGACATGAAAATCATGTGTACCATTTAGACGATAGCGTTCCACCTCCCATTTAGGTTTTTTATCGAGGATAAAGTTGGCGAATTTATAGATGTCTTCTTCGCGAAAATTCGTCTTTAATACTTCTGCGGCAGTTTTTAATAATTCCTCATAGTATTTTGCAAAAATATCAGCATTGGATAGTTTAGCTATTACGGCTTCCATTACGATAGTTTGATTCTCGATACGATGCAAATCGCCTTCACCAGAGTAGGATTTGCGTTCACGTGAGAATGCGAGAGCGTGATGGCCATCTACGTGGTTTGTTCCCTTAGTGAAGTAACAGTCGCCCATTGTGGTCGAACGAAAAGCGCGATCCGAATAGATATCAATGCCGCCGATCACATCTACAAGCGCTTCAATAGCATTAAAATCAACGCGGATATAGTAATCAAGGTCGATTTGCATAAAATCTTTAACGGTTGCAACAGTGTTATGAATATCTGCACCCATAAATTCTGCACTGTGTGTCAATTTATCTTTCTCGCCGGTATTATGAAACGCAACATAATAATCGCGCGGAATACCCACAAGTAGGACTTTTCCAGTAGTAGGATTAACCGTCATAATCATATTAACATCATTTAGCTTCTCGCCTTTATCTACACCACCAATAAAGACCGTGAACGGTTTTTCCGTTACAGAAAGCTCCACTTCTGGGATATCTTCTTTTACAGTGATCGTTTCGACGAATTTTGTACCTTGATTTAAATAGTTTAGGCCAATTAGAGCGCCTACGATCGCTCCGGTTTCAAGTACGGCCGAGACGGTTCGTATCGCCAGTGGGGTTTTCTTAAAGATGGCAGACAGGATAAAAACTATAGATACAATACTTACACCTGCTATACCCCAGCCAATATACTTCGCTGGGAGAATATGAGTGTTCATTACTTTTGCCAACACAAAAACCAATACGCCGATGGCGGCCGTTGTTAGAATGAGGTGAATTATTCGAATTGCGGTTTTCATAATGTTTGCCCACCGCTTGAAATTATTATTTTATTAGATGTTCAGCATTCTGGCAAATGCTTGTGTATTTTTCTTGGCCAATAATCTTGACGATTTTCTTAACGGATTTATCAAATTTCTCGAGAATTTCAGAGTCGGAGTGATGAATATCGGTGCCAAAGTAGTCTACAAGATCATTCTTAAGCAAGAACTTGAGGGTTTTCATTGCATGTTTACCATATTTGCCACTCATAGAACCATAGTTACTCTGGAATTCTACACCTTTTTTGTGAAGCTCTACGGCAATTTGCGGATTCTTTTGAATCGTAATATAACGCTCTGGATGAGCAAGAATTAGATTATATCCTTCGCAACGTAGATTATGGCAGTAATCCTGGAGATTATTAACGGCGCCAGACATTGGTAGCTCAAAGAGAAGGTAGTTCGTGTTTGTGCAAGTATGGATTTGTTGCTGCCTAATCAATTTCCCCATATCTTCGGTAATATAGGCTTCGTTTCCTAGGTGGAGTTTAATATTGATACCTTTGTTGTTAGCTGCGGCCTGTAGAGTATTTATTTTGTTAGTTTTAACTACATTTGAAGCTGCATACTGAGAATCAGCAATATAGTGTGGCGTACAAATTACATCCGTAAAGCCATGCGAAGCTAGATCCTCGAGAATGAGGAGACTTTCTTCGAGGCTTTGGCTGCCGTCGTCGATTCCTGGTAGTACATGTGTGTGTATATCGATCATTTCAATAAAAATGGCCGCGCAGACTTACGCCCGGCGGCCACCCTTTTTCTTTAGATTGCTTCCGTGTAGTAGCTATTAGTATAATAGCCGTACTTTTTATTCTTCTTATCAACTACGCGGTTCAAGACAATACCAGCAACCTTGGCATCAATCGTACCAAGAGATTTAACAGCTTTACCAAGTTCATCGATGGTAGTAGTGTTGGTTGAACAAACAACGATAGTTTTATCAACTTTCTTAGCTACGACGAGGGAGTCAGAAAGACCATTAACTGGCGCGCCATCAAAGATGATGTAGTCAAAGTGACGTTTAACAGCCTTAATGAAGCGTTCCATATCTGGAGAATCAAGAAGCTCACTTGGGTTTGGTGGTACAGTACCACGGGTGATAATAGCGAGATTCTTAATCTTAGTTTTGTGAGCGAAGTCTACAAATTTTGCAGTCTTGTGCTCAGCAAGCATATTGGAAAGACCTTGGTTGTTGGAGACGTTAAAGATCTCATGGATACGACCAAGACGAAGGTCACAGTCAACTACGAGAGTGTTTTTGCCAGATTCAGCAATGGCGGTTGCAAGGTTGGAAGAAGTGAATGATTTACCTTCTTGTGGGTTGGAAGAAGTAATAAGAACTGCTTGAGCCTTGTTGCTTGAAAGTGAGAATTGAAGGTTGGTACGAACAGTACGCACATCCTCAGAAATATTAGATTTTGGATTAGTTTTAACAATGAGTTCGTTTTTATCTAGGTTTCTAGAAGTTTTACGGATTTGACCTAAAATTGGAAGTTTGGTTGCGCTTTCAACCTGTTCAGCAGTTTTTACTGAGCGATCAAAGTAGAACATTACAAAGATTGTACCTGCGCCAAGAAAAGCACCGATAAGGGTATAGATAATCTCCTGTTTCAAAAGACCAGCATTGGATGGATTTGGATTTTCGATTGCACGGTCAAGAATGGTAATGTTGTCAATCTTATAGATTGGTTTAACTTCTTTGGTAAAGATTTCAGCAGTGGTATTTGCGATATCCTTAGCGCGGATTGGAGTAGACTCAGTGACGGAAATCTTGATAATCTCAGTATTATTTACGTCGGAAACGCTGATTTTACCAGCTAATTCGCCATAAGAATAGCCATAATTAAGCTGCTCATTAACCTGATCGAGTACTAGACGAGATTTTACAATCTCCGTATAGGAATCAACAAGGTTTTTGTTGAGGTTAACATCGTTCTGAGTAATGGTTTTGGACTCATTACTACCAAGAACGATAGTTGCATAAGATTGATATGTAGGTTTTTGTAAAAATAGAGTATAGATTGAACCAAGACCGATAACGGAGGCGAGAATAATCAAAAAGATCTTCACCTTTTTAAGGCCATAATTCAACAGCTCTTTTAGATCAATTTCTTCCATAATTCTTTAATTATAGCATAGTTCCTATGTTTTTGCAAGTATTGCAACATGATTTTCTAAAGAAAACGAATCTTTCCGTAAAGATTTAAGAATACTACCCTCAGGGGCATTTAAAAAATAGCGAAGCAAGCCTACGGCTTCTTCACTATTTTTTTTATTGTTTAAGCCCCTTCGGGTAGTATTTCTTAAATCTACTTACGTACTTTTCGCTTCTCAAAGACAATCAAGAGGGCGATTCCGGTAGCAACGATACCAATTGAGGTACTTGCTATAACCCTGCCAGTCATATTTGTTCCCGAACCGGTGTTTGGAACGCTGAGATCTTCTTCTGGATCCACTGGTGGAACTGGTGGGTGGAGGCGTTCGTATTCTTCTTCACGAGTTAATGTATCTGGCGCGGTATCACGAATTGCGACGGTGTAACCATCAGTGTAGTGAATAACGAGTTTTGGATTGCTTTGTCCGACTACTGGTACTAGGTCAAAGGTAGTTGCGCCGAAGTTACGATTGGCGAGGCTAACGAGCGCAAATGGTTTTTCTGCATCGTAGACATCCATTTCCTCATCATCGTAGAGCGCGCCACGGCCGTCACCAAAGATTTCTGGGTGATCTGCGCGTGGATAGGCAGTAGTATATTCTAGCCATTCATCAGATTCAAGGATGACGCCATCACGGCGCATTGCGTAGAGATGAAGGTCGGTTTTATCGAAGTCGGATTTATCATCATTTAGAACTACATATTCTTTATTTGAAGTAATATATAGAACCTCGTCTAGTGGATAGAACTTACCTTCATAGCTTGTGCGTAAATCGCTTTGAGCATATTGTTCGGCTGGACTATCCGAATAGGCTAAGATATTGGTTGGGGCTGGGATGGTTGGATTTGTATGGTCAGATTCTTTAACCGTTGTTTCGCCCCAGATAAAGAAGCGTTTAATCTTATTATCGTTTTCAAAAGAACCCTCTTTAATCTCAGAAAGCTGATAGTTAACACGAACCTCTTCGAGCTCAGTATTGTCTGCAAAGGTGAAGGATGGAACGGTAGAACCATTGGTGCCTTTTTCGTCATTTGGAGCGTCAAATACGGAGAAGGTATTTGGCACTACAACTTTCTTGAGAGTAGGAATGTTTGCAAAGACATATGGCTCGTCAGCATTAAACTTGGCGGCGGTAAGGTCAAAACCCGAGCCCTCATAACCAATGGTAACTAGTCCAGTATTATTAAAGGCACGTTCCCTGAGACTAATATCTTTGTCATTATTAATGTCACCGAAGTCAAAGCTTGCGAGTTTCGTATCGTTATTGAAGGCATATTTACCAATCGCGAGAAGGTTTGCGTCATCCGAGAAGTCTACTTTGGTAAGTTGAGCACATTCCTCGAATCCGTTATCTGTAATAGATGGAAGATTGCGAATTACAGCCTCCTTAATATTCATGCCGTGGAATTCTGGCTCACCATCGGCACGAAGCTCTTGTGGCTCGATAAGATTCTTAAATCCTGTAGCGGTAGGGCCATCAATTTCACCTGGCAGGATTGGCGTACTTTGTGAAGCGCCAAGAACTGGAAGCATGGCTGATTCGATAATTAACTTATCGATACTTGCGTTCCAGAAGAGCTGGAAGATGGCCTGGTTGTCGGTCTTAGAGTAGTCGAGGTCTGGACGAATTGTAACGGATTTATAATTAACATCCACATCGCCAGCGTTAAATGATGAGAAGCCAAGGAATCTAACAGTATTTGGAATTACCAAGTTATCATTTACTTTGGCGCCATAGAAGGCAGCATCATCAATTGTCTCAACACCTTCCGGAATACCATTTTGAATCGTGAGGTTGGACCATTGGAAGGCAAACTTATCAATAGTTTTAACCGTGGCAGGAATTGCGATTGGTGTTTCCGCTTCAGCCTCATAGAAGAATCCGAGTGGAATAATCTCGAGATTTTCTGGTAGGAGAATCTCTCCGATATGTGAGCCAATCATGCCGTAGGTAGATGGAATGTCGGTCCATGGAGTCTTACTCATGTCAAACTTCTCGATTGTGAAGTTTTTGAAGATTGAACCCATTCCGGCCCTTGGCATCGTTACAGCCTTATTTGTGAAAGTGATACTCTTGTAATTATCTTGACCATCATAATATTTATCCTGTGCAGTTGAAGTAAATAGGCCATTAAAGAAACTATAGCTATAGATAGACTGGTTAAATAGATCCATGTCGATTACGATGCTCTCAGTAGTTGGAATGAATGTAAATGCGCCTACGCCAAGAGATGTGATATTGTCGCCAAGATAGATACTACTTAGACTTGTCTTCATGAAGGATACGGCTTCAATTCTAGTGATATTTGGAAGATTAAACTCTGCCGTTAGATAGGCATCACCATAAAATGCTGCGTATGCGATTGTTTCAAGTGAAGTAGGGAGAGACGTAATCCTTACACCATGGCTCATGCTTGGTGTTGGAGCGCCACTTGGAAGTGACTCTAGTTTTTTACCAAAGTGATAATAGCCATCATCATCGTAGTAATAGTATTGAGCACGGTTTTCAAAATCATTATTAAACGCATTAGTACCAATTGATTTTAGCGTATTTGGTAAAACTAGTTCTTTCTTGATGCGGCTTACTTCGAAGGCGGTTGCACCGATAGATTCGGTATGTCCTGGAAGAAGTACTTCATCCGCTACCACCTCAACAAAGGAATTGTCTGGAATAACCTTCCATCCAGTCTTGCTGAGATCAATTTTTTCAGCGGCTGTTCCACCAAGTATCCAGTTGATACTGGTTGGAGTTTGGACTTTATTCGTGAATGTGATTGTGCCGAGTTTACGATAGCTATACTCTCTGCTCCTTGGACTTAACACGAATGTAAGATCTACATCGTCGCGAATCTGCTCTGGAATATCATCTAATGTGTCTTGACCAGAACCCATGTAGAGATTACCAAACATTCCGGTCGTGTAGCCGTTCCCTCCAAATATGCCAGACAAATCTCTATTTGGATCATAAATATCAAAATCGATTGTTACATTATGAAGATTGTAAGTACTCATGAATGGAGTATAGCCAATTTTTTGAAGAGTATCATGCAAAGCAACGTTGTGAACACCGGTGATATAGAATGCTTGTTCGCCGAGATATTTCAGGTTTGGCAAATCAATATCATTATGCATACCGATAACAAAATAGAATGCATATTTACCGATATATTCAAGAGAATCTGGGAGGTTAACCGTAAAATCTGGATTATAGTGATTACCAAAAGCCAAGAAGCCTATACCTTTCAAGGATTCTGGGAGAGTAACACTAGATAGTGGTGTATAGTGCCCATTATTGAGGTAAGGTTTGAATTGTTCGATAAAGATCATACCTCCACCTAAATCTGAGTTGAGGCCGTTTGCATAGAATGCACGAGCACCGAGGAATTCATAACCTTCACCGATGGTGATTTTCTCAAGTGCTGGGAATCCCCAGAAATAACCACTGCCTAGAACGTTTTTGTAGCTATTGACTTTACCGTAAGTTGTCAAATCCCCCTGAGCATCATCCGAAGTACTTCCGGTCGCTTCTACATAGTCGAAATAGTCCATATGCGTAGAGCTTACTTCGTCGTTTTTACCGTAAGGAGCAATCAAGGTAACTTCTTTAATCTTACGAGTAACAGCATTTTGGTTATTATGAATATCATAGCCCAAAACAGCATGGAGCGGATCCGTGGTTCCAGTGGTCAGAGTATCATATGTAATTGTGAGTTTGGTGAGATTATTATTTCCAGAGAAGACACCCTCATCCTTCAATTCATTGATTGATTTTGGCAGGGTGAGCTCTTTAATATCATTATTGGCAAAGGCTTCGCGGCCAAGTTTCTGTACGCCGTCGAGCTTAATAGAGGTAAGGCCAGTGTTTTTAAATGCTGGGCCGAGGATTCTCTTGACATTGGTTTCGGAAAAATCTAGGGATGGACCGAGATTAGTGTTTTCAAAAGCGCCATAGCTAACTACTTCAAGATTCCCGAAATTAACAGTAGTTAATTCTGAACAATCTTTAAACATATTAGCGGAAGTTTCAGTATTATTGAAAGTTACACTCTTAACATTTGTATTCTCGAAGGCACCTTGACCAGCAGTCTGATTGGCCGTAATGGTGATGTTTTGGTTTACGGAGTTAAATATTGAATTCTTGAAGGCAAACCAACCAATATACTTAACGTTTTCTAGGTTTGTTAGTTTCAGCTTGTAACCACTGAATGCGCCGTGCTCTGCGACGGTGGTATTTGTATTGAAATAAGATGGAACAACATATTCTTTTGAGCTATCATATTCTGAGGCTGGAACTGTCCAATATTCAGTCGTAGAACCTAATCCAACATCTTCAGGTTTAACCTGATAGGCGACCTGTTCTGCAATGGTCATCCTACTCCAATCATTTATTGCGATTTTAAAACCCTGCTGTGTATGCTGAGCCCCGGTTGAATCGCATGAATAATAATCGCCACTACGAACATATGTCATCCCTGTACAGGTATAGTATTCTACACTCTTTTGAACGGTTGCACCGTCGCCAATCACCATGTTTTCACCAAAAACGAGCTCAACTTCTACATTTGGATTATTGATAATTGGGTCGACACCAAGGACTTGAATTTTGGAGGTATTGGTCATGTCAATTTTTGTTATGTCGGAGGTA
>JAEEGL010990194.1_pt1 | contig 29685 bp, 26 predicted proteins | sample 9134231 | NCBI WGS metagenome assembly JAEEGL01 (sample SAMN16246548, study PRJNA631951) | gut metagenome | biome: gut microbiome; feature: rumen; material: fiber-attached | host: Bos | place: Iran: Karaj | collected 2018-10
CCTGTGACCCCCTGCTTGTAAGGCAGGTGCTCTACCAGCTGAGCTATGCTTCCAAATGGAGCGGGTTACGAGGCTCGAACTCGCTACCTCCACCTTGGCAAGGTGGCGCTCTACCAGATGAGCTAAACCCGCTTATGGTGGGCGCTACAGGACTCGAACCTGCGACCTCCTGCGTGTGAAGCAGGCGCTCTAACCAGCTGAGCTAAGCTCCCAAAACCATGAGCATTAAAGATTCTACAGAATAATGACCGTTTTGTCAATCCCTTGAGGAAGGATCCCTTTCAAGTAATCAGTCCCCGCATCTCATCAGCGGAAAACAGATATTTTGTCCCGCAGAAATGGCATACGATCTCTGTAGTTTCCTGTTCATCGGCAAGCCGATTCAGTTCTTCGTTCCCCAAACTGATCAAGACCTGCTCCATCCGTTCTCTGCAGCAGGTACAGCGGTATTCCACAGCGAAGCGGTCAAGTTCATTGAACTCTATCCCTTCAAAAACCATCGCCGCGATCGTTTCAGGCGTAGAACCTTGATCCAACATCGCGCTGATGTTCGGCAATGTGGCAATATTCTTTTCAATGCGGTCGATAACGGCTTCTCTGGCACCTGGAAGGAGCTGCAGGAGGAATCCTCCGGCACTGCGGATACTGAGGTCTTTATCGACCATCACCCCAAGAGCGCATACTGTGGGTATCTGTTCGCTTGTCGCATAATACTCGACGATGTCTTCCGCGATTTCCCCTGTTTTAAGGGGAACCTGCCCGACGTACGGCCTGTCCATCCCGAGGTCCTTGATTACATACAGCGTGCCTTCCGTACCGACAGCTCCGCCGACATCCAGTTTTCCAAGTTTATTCTCCGGAAGATCCGTCTGCGGATAATCACAGTATCCTCTAACATTTCCGCACCAGTCGCTAACAGCTACGATGTTTCCGATCGGACCGTTCCCGCGAATCTGCAGTGTCAGAGAGTTGCCATCCTTCATCAGCCCCGCGCCCATCAGCGACGCCACAGTGAGCGTCCTTCCAAGTGCGGCGGATGCCGTTGCGGAAGTATGGTGAAACTCACGCATTTTCCGCACGATATTCGTTGAATCAACAACGTGCAGGAAAGCAGAACCGTCTTCCGTGATATAGCGAATCATATTGCTCATTTTTTTATCTTCCTTGTCACATATAGCAACCGCTGAGTGTCAGGCCTGACTTCATCCAGAGTTTCTCCATCCAGGACCGTTTCAATTTCCAGCCCGTTCCTTGATAAAATCCCTTCTATCTCTTCTTCCGGGATCAGGATTTCTCTAAATGCTTCCGCCTTCCGCGTATATCTTCCATCCCCGTTCTCGGAAAATACATCCAGCCGAATCCCGACCGACCCGTCAGCGACATTATAATCGTTTCTCCATACGCAGAAAGCTTTGTCATTCTCAAAGATGAAGGCATTATCCGCAAGAATGTTTCTGTGTTTATAAATTGTGTTGATATCGAAAACAAAGTAAAAGCCTTCTTCGAGAAACAGTGATATCCTTGCAACTGCTCTCTCGACCATACTGACTGAATCAAGATGATTCAGCGTATCCTGAAGACATATCGCTCCCTGGATCGTTCCATACAGGTCCAGTTCCGTTATATCCTGACACAAAAGAAGCTGTTCCGGATTCTTTTCACGTGCGACAGACAGCATTTCCGGCGAATTGTCCACGCCGATAACGTCATATCCTCTGTCCATCAGTAACCTGGACATCATACCAGTTCCGCATCCTGCATCAAGAACAGCTTCCGATACTGACGTTTTGGAGAAAATCCCTACAAGAAAATCGGCACGTCGACCGTAGTCGACGTTGCCGGTAAAAGAATCATAATAATCTGCCAAAGTGTAATAGTGCGGCATACTACTCCATCAATCCCATTTTCTCAAAGACTTTCCGGTAACCGTCACATCCGTACAACAGAGACCTGTTGACCCTGCTGATTGTAGCAGTAGAGGCGCCTGTCTGCTCAACGATCTCGCTGTAAACATCGCCGGCAAGAAGCAGTTTTGCTACTTTGAACCTCTGAATAAACGACTTCATTTCCGGTACGGTACAAAGATCGTCAAAGAAATCATAACACTCATCTACGGTCTCTAATGAGAGAATCGCCTGGAACAACTCGTCTGCTCCTTCAGTCCTTCGCATATTAGCCACAATAGTACTCTCCTCTTTTTCAATGGTGCTTTAATAGTTTAACACGCAAAATCGCGAAAATCAACCGCACCTTTGATTTATTTGTTCACGCAAGAGCAGAATACTCTTCTGATCCATGCTTGAGTAAGATAGAACATCTTCACAGCCATATTCCGATGCAAAACCCCGAATCATTTCCAGACTTTCTGACAGTTCTTTCTGATTCAGTTTATCTGTCTTCGTAACGACTACGACAAACGGGATCTCATAGGTTGACAGGAACTCCGCCATCTGCTCATCATCCGCGTTGGGCACTCTTCTGGCATCAAGGAGAAAAACGACCAGTTCGATCATCCTTCCGGAAGAAAAATAGGACTCCATCAGTTCTGCCCATCTCCGGTGTTCTTCATCGCTCTTTTTGGAAAATCCGTATCCCGGGAGATCGACCAGATAGTAATCATTTGACAGCGTAAAGAAATTGATGGTAGCCGTCTTTCCTGGTGTCGAACTCACTCTCGCAAGCTTATTGTTATTGCAAAGTTTGTTCAGCAACGTCGATTTTCCGACATTGGACCTTCCAGCAAAGACAACTTCTTTTCTTACACTAGGCTCAAGCTGGTTTCCGCGGCCGTAAGACCGAAGAAAGGAACATTTTGAAAAATCCATCGCTTCTCCTTCGTATCAGATCAACGGACAAGCGCGTGATTCAGCACTTCATCTATCGTATTGACGGGAATGATCTTGATCGCCGACAGTACCTCCTCCGGGATCTCCTTCAGATTCGGAACATTCCCCGCAGGAATAATGACGTTTGAGATTCCTTCCTTATACGCAGCGATCAGTTTCTCCTTTAACCCACCGATGGGAAGCACTTTCCCCTGTAAAGTGATTTCCCCTGTCATGGCCAGATCAGCCTTCGCCTTCCTTCCGGACGCAACTGAAACCAGCGCTGTAGTCATCGTCACGCCCGCAGAAGGGCCATCCTTCGGAACAGCTCCTTCGGGCGCATGAAGATGAACGTCATGCTTCGCGAAATAGTCTTTTGCAATCGAGTATTTTTCCGCATTGACTCTTGTAATTGTTGCTGCCAACTGCGCAGACTCCTTCATGACATCTCCGAGGCTCCCAGTCATCGTGATCTTGCCGGTACCCTCATATGCAACGACTTCGATCGGGAGGGTCACACCTCCGACAGAGGTCCATGCCAGTCCATTGACGAGACCGATCGTGTCCGTTTTGGACACGGCGCTGTCTTTACTGATCGGCGCCCCTAGAGATTCCAGAATGAATTGTTTTGTTGCAGTGACCTTTTTTCCAGGTTCCAGCGCAAGTTTTTTTACCGCTTTCCGGAGTAGTTTGCTGAGTGTTTTCTCCAGTTTCCTGACACCTGCCTCTTCCGTATAATCATCGATCACATGATACAGGTTCTGATCCGAAATACTGAAATCCGCACTGGTAATGCCATGATTCCGTTTCTGTTTCGGCAGGAGATGCTTTTTGGCAATGTTGAATTTCTCCAATCTCGTATAACTGGACAGTTCGATCACATCCATCCTGTCATAAAGCGGAGCAGGGATCGCAGCGCCATCGTTTGCCGTTGTAATGAAAATAATGTTGGAAAGGTCGAACGGTATATCGAGATAATGGTCAACGAAGCTGTAATTCTGCTCAGGATCCAGCACTTCAAGAAGTGCTGCGGATGGATCGCCCTTATAATCCGCACCAAGTTTGTCTACTTCATCCAGAAGGATCAGCGGGTTTGCCGTTCCGGCTTGCTGAATCGCAGAGATGATCTTTCCTGGCATAGCAGCGACATAAGTCCTGCGGTGACCGCGAATCTCAGCCTCGTCACGGACTCCTCCGAGGGACATACGTACGAATTTTCTGCCGATGCTCTCGGCCAGCGAACGCGCAATGGATGTCTTGCCCACTCCGGGAGGTCCCACCAGACACAGGATCTGTCCCCCCTGCTTTCCTGTTCTGGCGCGTACGGCAAGATACTCCACGATCCGGTCTTTGACTTCCTGAAGTCCGTAGTGATCCTTATCGAGAATACGCTGTGCGTGCCGGATATCCAGGTTATCCTTTGAGAAAACAGTCCAAGGAAGATTCAGCACCGTATCCAGGTACTGATCCGTAACAGCATATTCCGGCGAATTCGGAGACTGCTGGGAAAGCCTGACAACTTCTTTATGAAGTTTTTCTTTATGTGCTTCTTCCAACGGAAGCCCTTCGATCTTGAGATGAAAAGCACCGAAATCCTGATCGGAAGGAATCTCTTCCCCAAGCTCCTGAGAAATTGTCCTCATCTGCTCACGGAGATAGAACTCCCTCTGGTTCTGCATCATGGAATCCTGAACCTTTTCATTAATCTCCTGTTCAATCCGCAGAACGTCATTTTCCTGAACAAGCAGATTCAGCAGCATAGACAATCTTTTGATCGAACTGGACTCCTCCAGGATATCCTGTTTATCCTGGAAATCGATAGGAAGATTGAAAGCAAGGTATTCCACAAATTCCTTGGGATCAGGTTTGGAAAAAGCTTTCAGCATGATGTCATTAGACATCCTGGGCATATAGGATGCATATGTCTCCAACTGATCCTGAATGCTTCTGACAAGCGCAGAAGCAGTCGATGCATCTTTGGACAAAATTTTTCTCGCATCGTCACGGCACACCGTAGCGAAAACAACATTTTCTTTCTCAGCAACAGAAATCATTTTCGCGCGGAACCGGCATTCCACCAGGACCCGGAAAAGATCTTCATTGATCTTAAGAACCTGACGAATCTCCGCTACGACGCCATACCTGTAAAGATCCTTCTCCTTCGGATGTTCTACAGATATGTCACGCTGTGCGATCAGGAAGATCTTTTCGTTGTTGTCCAAGCAGTAGTTGACGGCGCGCATGGAAGCCTCCCTACTCACGTCAAAATGATTGACCGTGTCAGGGAAAAGTACGACACCACGCATGGCGACCATCGGAAAAGACTGTAACGTTTCTATTCTCATATCGTATCTTTCTATTCGTCCTTTTTTTGTAATTGTAAATTAGTGTAACAATTGCAGATGAAGAATGCAACGGAAAACAGGCACAACAAAAGTCGTGCCTGTAATTGCGGCTTAATGATACTATTTCTCAATGATCGGTTTCCCTGCCCGAACGGAATCAAGGTCATACAGGACCTTCTTAACATTTCCTTCGGAGGATACCTGATACATCGTCGGGATCAGCAGCTTCTCCAGGACAGCTCTCAGGCCGCGTGCGCCGGAATTCTTTTCCAACGTTTTCTGCGCGATCTCCTGCAGAGCTTCCTCAGTGAATTCCAGTTCCACCCCGTCAAGCGAGAAGAGATACTGATACTGCTTAATCAGCGCGTTCTTCGGCTCTGTAAGGATCCTGACCAATGCCTCTTTGTCGAGATTGTCAAGAACGGTAATGACCGGAAGTCTGCCGACAAGTTCCGGAATCAGACCGAATTTTACAAGGTCATGGCCGGTTACTTCCCGGAGGTAGCGCTGTGTACGGTCCTCTTCCTTGCTTTGGATCTCCGCTCCGAAACCGAGCGATGATTTGGCGACACGGTTCTCAATTACTTTACTGATGCCATCAAAAGCACCGCCGCAAATGAAAAGTATATTCTGTGTATTGATCTGAATAAACTCCTGCTGCGGATGCTTTCGTCCGCCCTGAGGAGGAACGTTCGAAACAGTCCCCTCCAGGATCTTCAGCAAAGCCTGCTGAACTCCTTCTCCTCCGACATCGCGGGTTATAGAAGGATTCTCGCTTTTTCTTGTGATCTTATCGATCTCGTCGATATAGATGATTCCGCGCTCTGCGGCTTTCAGATCGTAATTTGCCGCCTGTATCAGTTTCAGAAGAATGTTTTCCACATCTTCCCCGACATAGCCAGCCTCGGTCAGCGTCGTCGCATCGGCGATTGCAAAAGGAACATTCAATGCACGCGCCAATGTCTGAGCAAGATATGTTTTCCCAACCCCTGAAGGACCGATAAGCAGCACATTGCTTTTTTGCAGTTCAACTTCTGCGTCTTTGGCGGAATTGCTTTTCAGTCTTTTGTAGTGATTGTATACCGCCACAGAGAGCGTGATTTTGGCTTCTTCCTGTCCAATGACATACGCGTCCAGAACAGCCTTGATCTCATGAGGTTTCAGCACTTTCAGATTCTTCGCAGAATCTACCTGACCGAACGACTTCTTCGGATCATAATCATCATCATGAAGCAGCGAGTGGCACAGTTCAACGCATTCATTACAGATATACACGCTCGGTCCAACGAGCATACGGTCGACCTGATCCTGTGTCTTTCCGCAGAATGCACATCTCATTACTTTTTTTGAACCAGGCATCTTAACCCCCGCGTATCAGTTTCTCTTTTCAATGACCTTGTCCACGAGGCCGTAATGCTGAGCTTCCTCAGCTGACATGTAGAAGTCGCGCTCCGTATCCCGTTCGATCACTTCAAGAGGCTGGCCTGTCATCCGTGAATACATCTCGTTCATCTTCTGTCTGATACGGATGATGTGATCCGTATGGATCTTCATGTCCGATGCCTGACCTTCGACTCTGCCAAGCGGCTGATGAATCAGAATCTCGCTGTTGGGGAGTGCATAACGCTTTCCCTTTGCGCCTGCTGCAAGCAGGAAAGACCCCATCGACGCAGCCATTCCGACACAGATAGTGGACACATCACATTTGATATAGTTCATCGTGTCATAAATCGCGAGTCCGGCAGAAATGGAACCACCGGGGCTGTTGATATAAAGGCTGATATCCTTTCCGGGATCCTGTCCCTCGAGGAAGAGCAGTTCTGCAACGATGACGCTGGCAACGCTGTCGTTTATCTCTCCATTGAGGATAATGATGCGGTCGTTAAGCAGGCGGCTGAAAATATCATAAGCCCGCTCTCCGCGGCTGGTCTGTTCAACAACATTGGGAATCAAAATATCATTTAGCGGTACCAAAGCGTGACCTCCGTAATTTCTGCATTCTGTCGATTTAAAGAAATCAGCAGTTATTCCTGCGTCTCCTCTTTCACTTCTTCAGCTTCCGCAACAGGCTCTGCTTCAGCAATTCCGTTCTCGCGGACGATGTCGAGTGCCTTGTTGCAGGCAAGATCTGCTTTCACCAGTTTCGCCGGAAGAAGCGAACGAAGTTTTTCTGTCTCCATCTGATAATTCTTCGCCTGCTTCTCATACTCCGCCTCGACTTCCTCATCGGAAACAGTAATCTCCTCTGCACGAGCAATCGCTTCGAGAGCCAACCTGGTCCTCAGTTTCTTCTCAGCTGACGCACGCAGTGTTTCGCGCAGATAGTTATCGTTCAGGCCGGTGTACTTGAAATAGGAATCCATATCAATTCCCTGATACCGGAGCTGATAGGCAAACTGATTTACTTCTTCATCCACTGCCTCATCGATCATCTCCGAAGGGATGTCTCCTTCGAGTCCTTCCACGATCTTGTCCATCAGAGCATTTTCAAAATCAGTGTTGACGCGTTCTTCTTTTCTCTCAGCGAGAGTTTTGCGGATGTCCTCTTTCAGTTCATCTAGCGTATCAAACTCGCTGACGTCCTTCGCCAGTTCGTCATCCAGTTCGGGTAGTTCTTCAACATGGATGTCCTTAACCGTGCACTTGAACAGAGCGGGCTTTCCAGCCAGGGATTTCTCGCCGTAATTCTCCGGGAATGTCACATTGACGTCGAATTCCTCACCGATCTGATGTCCGACGATCTGATCCTCGAAAGTGTCGATGAAAGAGTGGGAGCCAATGGTCAGCTTATAATCCTCCCCTTTTCCGCCTTCGAAGGGCTTTCCATCCACGAATCCCTCAAAATCAAGGGTAATCTGGTCGTTCATCTCAACGGGACGGTCATCAACATCAAGGATTCTGGCAGCGTTTTTCTGATAACGTGACAGTTCTGCGTTCACCTCTTCTTCAGAAACCGTTACATCACTCTTCACGGCGGAAACGCCTTTGTACTGACCGACAGTCAGTTCAGGACGAAGCGTCACCGTAAAAGTGACAACCATACCCTCTTCTTTTGAGATCTTATCCAAGCGAACCTGAGGTCTTCCAACGACCTGGTACTCTGTAGCGTTCAGAGCCGCATCGTATTCGTCGGGAAGAAGATCATTGGCGGCATCCTCGTAGAAGAAGCTTTCACCGAAACGTCTTTCGATCATCTGCCGGGTCGCTTTTCCTTTGCGGAAACCCGGAAGCTGGATCTTTTTGTTCTCACGCACAAAAGCGCGCTGAACAGCTTTCTCAAAATCTTCAGGTCCTACCGTACAAACCAGTTCGACCTGTTTCTTGTCTTCAAGGACTTTTTGTTCTGTAAGAGCCATAGTATTCCTCCAAATTTCAATCCTATCGATTATATCACGAAAACAGCGTGAATACCATAATGTATTCACGCTGTTTCGAAATGAATTTCACATGTTTTTTCCGTTTTTATACAATGATTCTAAGTGGGCAGAACTGAAGTTCATCAGCTGAGACCAGTCTGAACCGGATTCCCCGGAATTCCCTGTTCACCGCCATGGCCCTTGCCTTTCCATGAAGATGTCCGTAATAGCAGCGGTTCACACCGTAATTCTGCATCAGTTCAATGTAATCCTCGTAGATGTATTCTCCATAGACAGGCGGATAATGGAGAAAAGCAATGATTTCCCCGGCTCCGAGCTTTTTTGCCTCCTCCAGAGACATCTGAAAGCGCATCAATTCTCTGCGGTAAACCTTATTATCGGTATCCCCTTCCTCGTAGAACCAGCTTCTCGTTCCGCATACTGCAATTCCCTCGACAAGGATGGCATCGTGATAGATCATCCGAATCGATGAAATCTTCTGTTCTTCAAAAAACAGGTCGCTCTTTTTCCTGGAAGGCCACCAGTAATCATGGTTGCCTTTGATCAGGATTTTCTTTCCCGGAAGCCGTTCCAGAAAAAGAAGATCCTTCCTTGCCTCCTGCAAGTCGATCCCCCAGCTGATATCTCCCGGAATAACGACCGTGTCCTCTTCGCTTATTAAAGAAGACCAGTTGGATTCGAGTCTCTGCACATAATCCTGCCAACCCTGAAAAATGTCCATAGGTTTTTTCACACCCAGGGACAGATGCAGATCTGCAATCGTATAAAGAGCCATCAGTGTTTCTCCAGGTTTTTCAGAAAAGACATACGGTGATATTCGGTAATCCCGTATTTCTTGATCGCTTCATAGTGTTCTTTAGTCGGATAACCTTTATGCTTTTCGAACCCGTAGCAGGGATACTGCTTCCCTAATTCTTCCATAAAACGATCCCTTGTCACTTTCGCGAGAATAGATGCAGCTGCGATCGATGCCGAATTGGCATCTCCTTTGACCACGGCAAATGCGGGACACGTGACAGCAGGTGTTTTATTTCCGTCAATCAGAGCCGCTGCGGCTCCGCTTCCCTGCATCTTCTCAACGCAGATTTTCATTCCATACAGCGTTGCGCCGAGGATGTTCATCTCGTCGATCGTTCTGTTGTCAATCAGCTCCACATGATACGCAACACATGAACTGATGATCTCACCGTACAGCCTTTCTCTTCGCTTTTCAGTGACCTTTTTAGAGTCATTCAGCCATTCATATCGCACACCCGGTTCAAGTATCACCGCCGCAACAGCGACGGGTCCCACAAGCGGTCCCCTGCCGGCTTCGTCCACGCCGCAAATCTCACCATATGCTTTGCGATAAGAGTCGTCAAATAAGTATAGATTTTCGTAGATCATGGTTTCTCCAGTGAGATGCGGCCGAACTTTCCGTTTCTTAATTCGTTCAGAACCGTTCTGGCGGCACGTTCTGTATCGATATCACCCCCGCGAAGGAGAAAGCCTCTTTTGGCCGCAAATCTGGCTAAAATTTCATAACCGTTTTCTTCTTCGGGAATCTCAAACCCCATTCTGGACTGAAGCTGATCCGGATACAGAGTCCGAAGTTCTTCCGTAAGAAGTGCGGCAACTTCCTCGACATCGAAAACATCATCCTTGATCGCCCCGGTAAATGCCAGATTGTATCCGACCTTAGGATCCTCGAACTTCGGCCAAAGAACACCGGGCATATCCAAAAGTTCATATGCCTCTGTACTGAACCACTGTTTTCCCCTTGTCACTCCGGGCCTGTCTTCAACTTTTGCGACATTTTCCCCAAGCAGGATATTGATCAAAGAAGACTTACCGACATTGGGAACACCTACAAACATCAGTCTGGGTTTTCCCAAAATCCTGTTTCCGTTCTTTTCCAGGTATGATTCCAGAAAAGACGACAGTCTGGATTTTGTTATCTTCGATTCTTTGGTGTTGACGGCGATTGCGTCATAACCCTCTCTTCCGCGGAAAAAAGAAATCCATTCATCGGTTATTGCCGGATCTGCAAGGTCCCACTTGGTGAGAATGTAGATCCTCCGCTTATTCCTGCCGATCCTCCTTAAAACGGGATTTTGGCTGGACATCGGAATCCTTGCATCCATGATCTCCACGACCACGTCAATATTACGGATATCCTTTTCCATCTGACGAAGCGTTTTCGTCATATGTCCAGGGAACCACTGTATCTGTCTTTCCTTGTTTCCCATCAACGGATCACCTTTCCGACCACACATTCCACAGGAATGCATCCCACGGCCTGATATCTGCTGTCAAAGGATACCGACCTGTTATCACCCAGAAGAAAAACCTTTCCTTCCGGCACAACGATCGGATAGGATACGTCTCCCTTTCGCGTGAACGGAGTTTTTTCCATCACATCGGCGTAGACGGAGCCGTTCAGATAGATTGTCCCATCCTCTTCGATAAAAATCTCGTCTCCCTCAACCGCAAGGACTCTCTTTATCAGTGGATCTCCTGTACCGTTATACTCATCCGTCACAACGACGTCTCCGGATTTCAGTTTGCCGAAAAACGAGACAGCGATCACACGCTCTCCTTCCACGTAATTAGGCAGCATGGATGGACCGACGACCGTAAATGTTTTGATAAAAAAAGAAAACACGATCATGCAGAGGACAGAAGCACAAATCATCGCATCCGCCCAGTCAAGCAGCGGATGTTCTTCTTTATCCTCGATCGTTTTATCTGAAAAAAGTCTCATAGAACACCTCAATCAACCCTAATTGTAAAAAGAAAAAGAGGAACACGCAAGTGTTCCTCCTGATCTCTGTGTTCTCTTAAACGCGCTCTTTAAGTTTGGCAGATTTACCAACACGATTGCGCAGGAAGTACAGTTTCGCGCGGCGTGTAACACCGTGTCTGACAACTTCCACTTTTTCGACGTTCGGGCTGTTAACCGGGAAAACTCTCTCGACCCCTACGCCATAGGAAGTTCTGCGAACTGTAAATGTCTCGTTGATGCCGCCGTGCTTCATAGCGATGACGGTGCCTTCAAAAACCTGGATTCTGCTTCTGGATCCTTCGACGATCCGCACGTGTACGCGGACGGTGTCACCAATCTCAAAAACCGGTTTTTCAGCTTTCAAAGAGCTCTGAGAAATCAGTTTGATAGCGTCCATTCTTTACCTCCCATATTCAGGCATTCATGTATCTCTTCGTACAGCGGACTGCCAGCTTAATGTTTTGCAACATCAATCCCGTTTGGGAAAACGGATAATCATTGCGCACTTGAAGATATTATCATAATTACAGAAAAGATGCAAGAACATTTTCCATTATTTCAGTCCTTGCGCTGTTTCTTCGCCATTATTCAGATCATGATTCAGTACTCAGCAGAAAATTTCCCCGCGCTCATTCAGAAGAGCAGTCCTCAGTATCCTTACGACCTCGAAGTGCTGCTCCGGAATACAGATCTGCAGTCCCTCCAAAAACAATGACGGATTCAGGCCAATAGCAGGAGATGAAGCGAGCTCGCATGTCATTCTAAGACACTCGTCGGCGTAATCAACGCTGACCGATCTGATCAGCGGTTTGATATCTTCCTCGCGCTCAACTCCCTTCTTGTTTTTTCTGCGCACCATGATCCGTTCCTGATCAAGATAGCCCATCACCGCTTGACGGATATCACCGCTGCGAAGCAATATCTCCCATCTGGAATAGGCAACTTCTTTAAAACTCATCACAGCAGGTTCTGCGCGCAGCACATGAATCCCCGAAGGAAGTGCTTCATTGAGTTTTTCCACGAACAGTCCAAGGTCCTGTTCTTCTTCCATCCTCATATCAACAACTTCGTATTCGCTCTCAAAGCCCAGCGAAAGAGGAGCAGGAAACATCAGGTACAGATGCGGGTTGAACCCTTCCGTATACCATACGGGAAAACCCGTTCTTTTGACCGATCTTGTAAAGCACCGCATCAGGTCAAGATGCGACAGATACTTGGCAATATCTCTTTTTACGAAAAACACTCTAATCGTTTGCAAAACACTCTCTCCCACAAAACCGGTTAATCCCGCATCCGCTGCACTGCTGCCTGCAGTTCAACGTTACTGTTGCTTCCATTGCTTTCCCATACTCCCTTTTCAGGAATGCCTTCGTGACGCCGTAGTCGACGACGTCCCACGGCTCGGTCTCGTCAAACGTTCTCTGCCGTTCTACGTAGAAAGCCATGTCCAGTCCCGCATCAAGAACTGCCTGTGCCCATCTCGCGTGCGAAAAACCCTCTACCCAGGAATCGAAGACCGCGCCGGCACGGTAGGCATTTAGGATCGCTTTTCCTACTCTCCGGTCTCCCTTTGCCAGCAGCGCCTCGATCTCACCTGTCTCTGCATCGTGCCAGCTAAGTGAGATTTTTCTTGAACGGATGTGTTCTCTCAGCAGTTTCTGCCTTCTCTTCAGTTCATCGATACCTGCATACCCGCACACTTCAAAAGGTGTTTTCGGTTTTGGAATAAAACAGGCCACACTGGCGCTCACACTGACGGAACGCCCTTTCGGCCGGTTAGGCAGGCTGTAGTACAGATCCACGACGCTCTGACAGAGGTCACCGATTGCGAGGACATCTTCATCCGTCTCCGTCGGAAGCCCCATCATGAAATACAGTTTTACCGACGTATACCCTGATTCAAAAGCTTCCCTGCACCCCGAGAGGATGTTCTCCTCGGTAATATTCTTATTGATGACATCCCTCAGTCTCTGAGTTCCGGCTTCCGCAGCAAATGTCAGCCCGCTTTCACGTACCTTGCGGATCTTTTCCGCCAGTTCGGGACTGAACGCATCCACCCTCATGGAAGGAAGCGACAGGTTAACTTTCTCGTCAATCGTCCATGACAGAAGTCCATCGATCAGAGGCTCCAATTCCGGATGATCGCTTGTAGAAAGAGACAACAGCGACAACTCGTCGTAGCCTGTGTTACGGATCAGAGCGTGCGCTTGTTCACACAGGGTCTCCGCTTTCTTCCAGCGGAACGGCCGATAGATAAAACCCGCCTGACAGAACCTGCATCCCCTGATACATCCTCTGAGGACTTCAACACTTGGTCTGTCATGAATGACCTGCATCGACGGCACAAGCGGATTCGTCGGATATGGAAGCTGATCCACATCCAGTTCAATCCGTCTCTTTACCGGGATCACAGCGCCGTCCAACGGTGTATAAGAGGCAATTCTGCCGTCCTCGAGATATGTCACCTCATAAAGAGAAGGAACGTAGACGCCCTGTATTTTGGCGCACTCACGAAGAGTCTCACGCCTGTTAAGGCGTTTTTCTTTACAGGAGATAATGACATCGCACACCTCATTGTTCAGATACTCACCGTCTCCCAGCAGGAACAGATCAACAAAATCAGCCATAGGCTCAGGATTACAGCAACACGGTCCCCCGCACATGATAAGCGGAACATCTTCCCCGCGTTCCGAAGCAAAAACCGGTATTCCCGACAGTTCCAGCATCGCGAGGATATTGGTGTAGGACAACTCGTACTGCATTGTAAAACCAAGGACATCGAACTTCTTCAGGCTGTCCTTGCTTTCCAGCGCATACAGATCAATCTGATTCTCCTTCATCTCCTGAAGCATATCGAACCATGGCATAAATGCGCGCTCACACCAGATCCTGTCATCCGAATTCAGTGTATAGTATAGAATCTGAATCGCTTGGCAGGACATCCCGACTTCATAAGAGTCCGGAAAGCAGAATGCAAACCGCAGTTTGATCTTATCTTTATCCTTATATACAGACCCGTTTTCCCCGCCAACATATCTTGCAGGTTTCTGGACCTTTTTCAGAGTATTTTCAAAAAGTCGATTATCCAAAATCAGACCTCTTTCTCAGTATTGATTGCAGTTTCGGTCCCCGCATGTTATACTCTTGCGGTGACTAGGTTGGATGGTAGCGCAGATTCGTCTGTGAGGAAAGTCCGAGCTCCACAGGGCAGGATAACTGCTAACGGCAGCCGAAGGCGACTTCAGGGAGAGTGCAACAGAGATATACCGCCTGGCTTTTGCCAGGTAAGGGTGGAAAGGCGAGGTAAGAGCTCACCGGCAGTATGGCGACATACTGGCCCTGTAAACCCTATCCGGAGCAACAACGAACGGAACTACAGTTTGCCCGACTTGTTCCAAGGTTTGGCTTGAGCCAGGTGGCGACATCTGGTCGAGATAGATTACCATCTTCAACAGAACTCGGCTTATAGACCTAGTCATAACAAAACGGAAGTGATTGGATCACTTCCGTTTTGTTTCATCTCTGACTTATGACGCCAGCAGGATAAACACATTCAGCAGCAAAGCAAGTGCGAAGAAAGCGATCGCGCAGTATTTAGTTACAGTAGCAAGCTTTTCTTCGTTTGAACGAGCCTTTCCCTTATAAACCGTATTATCGTTTCCCATGATAACACCGGAAAGTCCGTCAGACTTTTCTGTCTGAATGCTTACGAAAAACACTATTGCCAGCCCGCAAGCGATTAAGGCGATTCCGCCGATGATTTCCAAAACTGTCATGAACAAACTCCTCCAAAATGAACAGTAGAATAGTACCATACAGGTTTAAAAAAAGCAACAGCCTATTCCCTGGATATTCCATCCATGCCGTCCTCGTCCCGGTAGATCGCCCCTGCAGCGGGGATCTTCCGCGAACGATAGCGGTATTTTGCTTCTTTTTTGACCAGTCCTTCTGCGATTTTCGCCTCAGAAACAGTCTGTCCCTTGCGCAGCGTCATCACCGAGACTCCCTGGGTGGATTTCGTCGTTTTCAGCGGGATCAGACTGCTGCTGAGAATCAGCATCCGTCCGTTCGTGGAGAACAACGCATATTCTGTGTCACTTTTTTCCATCGTGCACCAGATAAGGTCGCCTTTAGGCGAATAAGCACTGGTAAGACGCCGTCTGTTGGATAGTGTCTGATAACTGTCAATAGGCACTTTTGACGCTTTTCCATTCGAGTAGAAGAAAACGGCATTTCCTTTGAAGTCGTCCACCGCAATCATGCCGACGCACGTCTCCCCGCTTTCAAAATCCAAGACTCCAGGGACGTAATCACCCATGACGCTCGCTTTTCCTTCCTTGAAATCAGCAACTTTGCATTTATAGCAATTACGCTGGTTCGTGAAGAAAAGCAGATTCGTATCGTTGGTGCATTCGATAATATCAGTGAGGTAATCCCCTTCCTTCAGTTTCTGGGCGCCGCTCATGCGGAGAGACTGGGGAGAGATCTTTTTGAAATATCCTTCTTTCGAATAGAACACTGTATAGGGAAGAGCTGCTGCTTTTTCCTGCTCTTCGGTCAAGACTGCTTCATCGAATTCGGCTACCAATTTGGTCCTTCTGGGCTGAGCGTATTTCTGCGCCACTTCCGCTTGTTCCTTCATGATGACACGGTCGATCAGCGCAGGATTCGCAAGGATCTCCTTCAGATTTTTGATTTCCTCGCGCAACTGGGCGATTTCGGCTGTTCTTGTGAGAATATATTCCCTGTTGAGGTGACGCAGCCTGATCTCCGCGATATAGTTCGCCTGGTCCTCGTCGATGCCAAAACCGATCATCAGGTTGGGAACGACCTCTTTCTCTTCCTGAGTCTCCCGGATGATGCGGATCGCTTTATCAATATCAAGCAGGATCATCTCCAGACCTTCCAGCAAATGAAGGCGGTCCATTTTCCCTTTCAGTTCAAACTGTGTCCTTCGGACGACGCATTCCCTGCGGAACTTTATCCATTCAAGAAGAATGGCTTTTGCCCCCAGCAACATGGGTGTTCCCTTGATGAGGACGGTGAAGTTACACGAAAAAGTGTCTTCAAGCGGCGTAAGTTTGAAGAGCTTTTTCATGAAATTGTCCGGTTCAATCCCCCGTTTCAGATCGATAGCGAGCCTCAGTCCGTTCTTGTCCGTTTCATCCCGAAGATCAGAGATCTCCTTGATCTTCCCGGTCTTAATCAGATCGATGATCTTCTCCTGGATCGCTTCGACAGAAGTAGAAGGCGGGATCTCCGTAATCTCGATCCTGTTCCCATCCTTGTAATATGAATATCTGGAACGGATCCTCAGACTTCCCCGTCCCGTTTCATAGATCTCGCGCAGCGTCTCCGGATCCTTCAGCAGTATCCCACCGCCTGAAAAATCAGGGCCTCTCAACGTCAGCGACACGTCATGTTCCGGATTCTTCAGAAGTGCGACAACCGTTTCACAGACTTCCGCCAGATTGAACGAGCATATCTGGCTAGCCATACCAACCGCAATGCCAAGGTTCGCATTGACCAGAATACTGGGGAATGTTGTAGGAAGAAGCGTTGGCTCCGTCATCGTATTGTCGTAGTTAGGCGTAAAGTCCACTGTCGACTTGTTGATATCCCGGAACAGTTCTTCAGCGATCTTTGCAAGTTTGACCTCCGTATAGCGCGAGGCTGCAAACGCCATATCTCTACTGTATGATTTCCCGAAGTTTCCCTTGCTGTCTACATAGGGGTGAAGAAGCGTCTCATTTCCTTTGGCAAGACGGACCATCGTCTCGTAGATTGCGGCATCCCCATGTGGATTCAGTTTCATCGTCTGTCCGACGACGTTTGCGGACTTTGTCCTTGCTCCATTTAGAAGTCCCATCTGGAACATCGTATAGAGAAGTTTTCTGTGAGAAGGTTTGAAGCCGTCGATTTCCGGAATAGCACGGGATACAATGACGCTCATTGCGTATGGCATGAAGTTGGTACGCAATGTGTCGGTAATCGTATCGTCTCTGGTCAGTCCAGCTCCGGCAATAAACACGCTCTCGTTCAGTTCATTGTCGGGTTTCTGTTCGACAGCTGCTTTTTTCTTTCTTGGCATACCTTACGTATCCTCTCAGCTCACATCAAGATCGTCCATATACTCCGCTCCGTGAACGGAGATATAGTCTTTTCTTCCCTGCAGATTATCACCGAGCAGCAGATCGAACATCTCGATCGTTTCCTCCGCATCTGTAGGTGTAACACGGATCAGGCGTCTCGTCGCCGGATTCATGGTCGTCATCCACATCATGTCCGCTTCATTCTCACCAAGTCCTTTTGAGCGCTGAAGCGTGTATTTTTCTTTTCCAAGCTCCGCCAGAATCGAGTTCTTCTCGTTCTCATCGTATGCGAAATAAGTTTTAGTCCTGGTGGTTATCTCATATAGCGGTGACTCCGCGATATATACGAACCCCTGCTCGATCAGTGTCGGCATCAGCCTGTAAATCATTGTCAGGATCAGCGTCCGAATCTGGAAGCCGTCCACATCCGCATCCGTACAGATGATCACCTTGCTCCATCTTAGGTTATCAAGTGAGAATGTGGAGAAATCCTTGTTGGACTTTGTCTGTACCTCTACACCGCATCCCAATACTTTGATAAGGTCCGTAATAATATCATTCTTGAAAATCTTGTCATAGCCAGCTTTAAGACAGTTCAGGATTTTTCCGCGGACAGGAATGATTGCCTGGAACTGAGCGTCTCTGCCCTGTTTGCAGGCTCCCAGCGCCGAGTCGCCCTCAACGATATATATTTCCCGCTCGGAAACATCCTTACTCCTGCAGTCCACGAATTTCGCAATACGGTTCGTGATGTCTGTTTTCGTCTGAAGGGTGTTCTTTATGTTGAGCCGTGTTTTTTCGGCATTCTCGCGGCTTCTTTTGTTGATGAGAACCTGATTGGCGATCGCATCCGCATCGTAGCGGTTCTCGATGAAATAAACCTCCAGTCTCTTCTTCAGGAAATCCGTCATTGCGGATGCGACAAACTTGTTCGTGATTGCCTTTTTCGTCTGGTTTTCATAACTTGTCACATTCGAAAAACTGTTCGTAACAATGACCAGACAGTCCTGGATATCCTGGAAAGTGATCTTGGATTCATCCTTCCGGTACAGTTTCCTGTCCCTGATCAGCGCGTCGACCTGATTGACAAAAGCGGTCTTCACCGCCCGTTCCGGAGATCCGCCATGTTCAAGAAAGCTGGAGTTGTGGTAATACTCGATCATCTGAACACGGTTGGAAAAAGCAAACGCACAGGACATTTTCACGTTATATTCGGGGAGATCTTCCCTGTCTTTTCCCCGTGCACTTCCCTCGATGAACTGGACTCCTGTGATGAAGTCCTCCCCAATCAAGTCTGAAACATAATCCTGGATACCGTTGGCGTAAAAGAAAGACTGCTCCGAGAAAGTCCCCTTCTCATTCTGAATCCTAAGAATAAAAGTCACGCCGGCATTAACAACAGCTTGCCTTTTCAGCAGTTCTTCAAAATACTGCGTCGGGATCGCGATGTCTGTAAACACCTTCAGATCCGGGCGCCACTTGATTTTCGTACCGTGTCTCGTCTTTTTCGGGGATTCCTCTTTCTTCATCTTCCCCTTCGGCTGCCCGGATTTGAAATGGAGTTCGTAACGGAAGCCGTCCCGGTAGATCTCCACATCCATGTATTCCGAAGAATACTGCGTTGCGCACAGGCCAAGACCGTTCAGGCCAAGAGAGTACTCATAGTTAGCCTCAGGGTTGTTGTCGTATTTTCCGCCCGCATACAGTTCACAGAAAAGAAGCTTCCAGTTATATTCCTTTTCCCGCTCGTTATAATCTACCGGAACACCTCTGCCGAAATCTTCCACCTCAACCGAATAATCGTTGTATTGTGTGACGATGATCCTGTCGCCGTGTCCCTCCCGTGCTTCATCGATCGAGTTGGAAATGATCTCAAAAACAGCCTGCTGACATCCTTCCAGACCATCCGATCCAAAGATAACAGCAGGCCTCAGACGGACCCTGTCAGCCCCCTTCAGCGCCTTGATGCTCTCGTTCGTATACTGCTTGCTTTTCGCCATTTTTGCTCCTTTGGTCATATCTATCCATTGTATTTATTTTACCACGGAGAGCCTTTTCAAACAAGTGTTCCGACTTTCCGGCACCCGAGGCGTTTCCTCAAAAACGCTGCTGTGCTCCGCAAAAACTGCCGCAACAGCAAAATGGTTCTCCCTCTCATAGAGGCGAGAACCATTTTTATTGCCTGTCTGCCTATTCCTGCGCGATCGGTTCAGAGACCTCTTCAGCGGCTGTTTCCGCGGTCATGATGGCCTTGAACTCTTCCTCGTCCATCTTCTCTATCACCAGCAGCTTTTCCGCGACCTGGTGAAGTTTGTCCATATGCGCATTGAGAATATCCGTGCATTCCGCATAACATTTCTCAACGATATCCTTGATCTCCTCATCGATATCCGTCGCTATCTGTTCGGAGTAATTCCTGCTTTGCGTAAAGTCTCTACCAAGAAACACTTCGTTCTGATCTCCGTATACGACAGGGCCAAGTTTGTTGGAAAATCCATATTTTGTAACCATGCTTCTGGCGATCTTCGTCGCACGCTCAAGATCGTTGGAAGCACCGGTCGAGATATCCTCCAGAACGAGCTGCTCCGCGACGCGGCCGCCCAGAAGCGTGGTGATTTCTCCAATCATTTCGTTCTTTGTCTGGAAGTTGACATCTTCCTCAGGAAGCGACATCGTAAATCCGCCTGCCATTCCTCTGGGAATAATCGAAATCTGATGAACCGGAGAATCCGGCGTTTTGAAATATGTCGCTACTGCGTGTCCCGCTTCATGGAATGCGGTCAGACGCCTCTCCTTCTCTGTGACGACTCTCGATTTTTTCTCGGGGCCGGCAATGACTTTGATCGTCGCCTCCTCGATTTCTTCCTGTGTGATCGCTTTTCTGTGCTTGCGCGCTGCAAGAAGCGCAGCTTCATTCAGGAGGTTTTCCAGGTCCGCTCCAGTAAACCCGACGGTTCCCTTTGCTATCGTTTTCAGTTCAACATCCGGAGCAAGCGGCTTTCCTTTAGCATGCACTTTGAGGATCTCTTCACGCCCCTTCACATCCGGGTATCCCACATAAACCTGACGGTCAAAGCGTCCGGGACGGAGCAAGGCGCGATCCAGAATATCAGCTCGGTTCGTCGCAGCGATAATGATGACTCCCTCGTTGCCGGCAAACCCGTCCATCTCCACAAGGAGCTGGTTCAGTGTCTGTTCCCGTTCGTCATGACCGCCGCCCAGACCTGCTCCTCTCTGCCGGCCTACCGCGTCGATCTCATCAATGAACACGATACAGGGACGCTCTCTTTTAGCGCGGTCGAACAGATCCCGTACACGGGAAGCGCCAACGCCTACGTACAATTCAACGAAATCCGATCCGGAGATCGAGAAGAACGGAACTCCCGCTTCTCCCGCGACCGCACGGGCCAGAAGAGTTTTTCCTGTTCCGGGAGGTCCTACAAGCAAGACACCTTTCGGGATCTTCGCTCCCAGCATTGTGAACTTCTGAGGTCCTTTCAGATATTCGATGATCTCCTGAAGTTCTTCTTTTTCTTCATCGCATCCTGCGACATCCGCGAAGGTAGCTTTCCTGCCCTCATCGTCTCTGCCCACTCTTGCCCGGCCGATATTGGCAACTCTGCCTCCGCCGCCCTGCTGACGCATGCTCAGGTAGAATACGACAAACATCAGGAAAGACAGCAACAGCGGCAGCCATTCCACGATCACACCGATAATCGATGTTGACGCTGTATATGTGTATTCCATCGGCTTGCCGGGGTGAGCCTCATTATACTCGTTGACGTAATCTCTCACATCCAAGATGAAAAGATCAACACTTGGAACCCGGTATGTTTTTGCTTCCTCCTGTCCCCTGACTTTATATGTCAGCTGCCCGCTGGACAGATCCAGGGAGAATGTTTCGATCTGCTGTGTCCTGTACAGATCAACGACCTCGGAATACTTAGTCTCGCTGGTATTCAGTGACCTGAAAAAATACAAGCCCGACAGCAGGACCAGGAGCAGCAGCAAAACCGCAAATCCGCGGTTATTCTGATTTTTCGTATACATTATTGTCCTTTATCCAGTTTTTTTACATATATACTTCCGGTTTCAACACGCCGATAAACGGTAGATTCCGGTAGTGTTCATCATAATCCAATCCGTATCCGATCACGAATTCGTCCGGCACGTTAAACCCGACATAATCCGCTACAATATCCGCCTCACGTCTTTCCGGTTTGTCCAGCAATGTGCAGATCCTGATGCTGTTCGGTTTCCGCGCGCCAAGGTAATCTTTGATGTAATGAAGGGTCTTCCCTGTATCGAGGATATCCTCGACGATCAGCACATCTCTTCCCTCGATCGGAAGGAAGATATCCTTGAGCATCTTGACCGCCCCCGTACTGACAACGCCGCTTCCGTAACTGCTGACAACCATGAAGTCGATCTCCGTATGGATGTCCAGAGCTCTCAGAAGGTCCGCCATAAACATGACAGAACCTTTCAGGACACTGACGACGACAAGGCTTTTTCCCGCGTAATCATCAGAGATCTGTCTCCCCAGTTCCTTGACCCTCTTTTCTATCTCTTCCTCCGAGATCAGGATCTTCAGAACGTCATCATTCATCATAGACGCTGTTCCCCCTCTTTAATTCTATGATCATTACTTTTTCAGTTCCACTGCTTACGGCGGCTCTTGGGCAGATTCCTTCCCCTTCCACCCATAAAATGCCCTTCTCATCCTGCAGGATCAGCATCTGTTCCTTCTCCCGCAGAGAATACTTCCGTTCATTGAACAGTTTCTTCAATGGTTTGGTACATCTTCTCCGAAAACTCGTAAACCGGTCTCCTTCCCGCCAGTTTCTGATACAGACATCACCGTTAACTTTATCATAATCGATATAAGAAAAAAACACGTGATCCTGACTGTCCGTATGAACATTTCGTAAATAATCGACGCTTATATGGACGGTTTTCCCGAAGGCGGAATAATCGGCAGCAGATTCTTTTGATACCGGAAATGACTTTTTTTCCTTCACCGGATCGAGAATCAGCTCTTCTCTTGAACCGACCAGCAGGTGTCCGCCCTTAAGCTGCAGTCTTCCACCCGACAAGACAAGATGTGACGCTTTTTTGAGATCGTCGTGATCAAAAGCGATCCCGTTCTTTTCCATAAAGGCCATCAAAACATAAGAACGTATAATTTCAGGCTCCGTTTTCAGCTGTAAAGTTTTTATGCTTGTCAGTCCTGTTTCAGCGTTTTCCCCGATATAACGTTCAGCATTTGAGCGGAAATACCCATCCGCCTCGGACGCTACCGCTGAAAATGCTGCAAAGTGCTCTTCCAGATTGTCAGAGCACGCTTTCATCTGCGGCACGATATGCTTGCGGATATAATTTCTGGCGTATCTGTCATCTAAATTCGAGCTGTCACAGACAAAATCGATACCCTGTTCCCTGCAGTACTGCTCTGTTTCTTCTCTCGTGAGGCACAGAAGCGGGCGGATAATACCGCCGTTGACCGGATGTATTCCACTTGCCCCGAGCAAGCCTGTCCCTCTCATCAAACGGAAAAGAACCGTCTCAACCTGATCCGAAGCGGTATGCCCGACGGCGATCAGTTCCGAACCTGTTTCCTCCTTCGTCTGGAACAGGTACTTATACCTCAAATCGCGCAGCGATTCTTCTGAAGCACATATCGCTTCAGCATCACTTAGTTTGCGGGTTAGAAACGGGATATGGTTTCTTTCGCAACAATTCCTGACCACCTCTTCGTCCGAGTCCGATTCCGTGCCGCGCTGATTGTGGTTGAGATGAAAAACCGTGATCCGGTCGATTCCCAGTTCCTCCCTGCTTTTCAGCAGAATATCCAACAGAGCCATGGAATCAGCTCCGCCGGATACTGCTGCCAGGACAGCGCATCTTTCCGGAAAGAGTTGTCCACGCCGGGAAAAATCGATCACTTTAGAAATCGTCTCGTTCATATTCCACAGAAGTGAACCTTGTGATGTCGCCCTCAAAGTTCAAATGGATGTTGCGGATCTCTCCATGCCGGTTTTTTGAAACAAGGAGAAGGATATCCTGCAGCGGCGATTCCCGCTCTTCTTCCGGTGTCTCCCTGTGAAGGAACATCACGATGTCGGCATCCTGCTCGATAGATCCCGAGTCTCTCAGGTCTGAAAGCTGAGGTCTTCTTTTTTCTTTCTCAGTACCTCTGCTTAGCTGTGACAGCAATATCACCGGGACGTTGAGATCTTTTGCCAGGATCTTAAAAGACCTTGTGATTTCGGAGATCTCATTGACGCGGTTCTCGCTTCTTCGCCCTGAACCGCTCATCAGCTGCAAATAGTCTACGACGATCAATCCCAGATTCGGGACTCGTCTCGCTTTTGCTTTGATCTCCGGTACAGTGATGCCCGACGTATCATCGAGGTAAAGACGGGCAGACGCCAGTTCCGAAGTAGCTTCCGTTACTTTGTCCATTTCCTCGTCCGTAAAGTCGCCGGTACGGAATTTCTGCGAACGGACTCCTGCCAGAGAGCTGATGATTCGCTGTGCGATCTGTTCCTTCGTCATTTCCAGGGAGAAGACCGCGACTGCGACATCGCTGCGGCTGCGGACCACGTTGGAACAGATATTCAGCGCAAAGCTTGTTTTACCAACGCTAGGGCGTGCCGCAAGAATGATAAGGTCGGATCGGTTCAGCCCCGTTGTAATTTGGTCAAGGTAAGAGAATCCTGTCGGAATCCCGAGATATTTCTGACGGTCAGGTCCCATCAGTTTTTCAAGATCCGAAAGAACATTGAAGGATACGTCCACAATCGGGCTCATGTCCGTACGGTCACGTGATTCCCTGATGCTGTAGACCGTCTGTTCCGCAAAATCCAGCAGCGCGGAAGGTTCATTGGAAGCATCCATCGCCCTGCTGATCACTTCCCTGCAGGAGTTCATTAATGTCCTGACGGTGGATTTATCCGCAACGATCTTTGCGTATGTAAGTGTGTTGGAGAGCGCGGGAACTGTTTCGGCGATACTGTAGAGGTATACTTTTGCGTCTTCGGCGCTTTGAAATACACCTGCGCTGACCGTGGCATCCAAAACAGTAACAAAATCGACCGGTTTCCCGCTGCTATGCAGGACTTTCATCTCCCGGAAGATTTCCGCATTCTGTCTGTTATAGAACATGTTCTCCGACAAAACGGCCGCAACATCATCCAGCACGGAAGAATCTACCAGGATCGATCCCAGGACCGCCTGTTCCGCCTCGGTGCTATACGGAAGTTCATAGGACAACGCGTCGCTGTACTGATAATCCGGAGCCATTATTTCTCCTTCTCCACTACATGGATCTTCACTGAGGACGTTATTCCGGAATAAAACTTTACGGTTGCGGAGTAATCGCCCAGCATCTTGATATCGTCCACTTCCACTCGCTTCTTGTCGATCTCAACTCCGAATGCCTTTGAAATCGACTCAGCTACTTCCTTGGAAGTAATAGCGCCGAAGAGTTTTCCCTTGCTTCCGGCTTTCGCTTCAACGACGACTTCTTTTCCGTTGATTCTTTCCGAGAGTTCTTTCGCCTGATTCATCTCAACTTCTTTGCGATGCTCTTTAGCATCGTTTTTCGCTTTCAGTTCGCTGAGGATCTTATTGTCCGCCTCTACAGCCAGTTTCCTTGGGAACAGATAGTTTCTGGCATATCCGTCGGATACGTTTACCAGATCATCTTTCTTTCCTGTACCCTTGATGTCCTGCAACAATACGACTTTCATAGAACCCTCCTTGTAACTATATTTCCATTACGACGGTCAAGACCATCGGATTTCTCTTTGTTCGCTGATAAAGCAGTCTTCCGATCTCTTCACGGAGCGCGGATTTCAGTTCATTTCTTCTTCTCTTATTCTTCCCTGAGAAACGGCTTAGAACAGCCGCGGCTGTCCTCTTTGCTTCATCGATCAGTTCCTCGGACTCCTTCATATATACAAATCCTCTGGAAATGATATCAGGACCGCTGATTAGATTTCCGTTGTTTTCATCGATCGAACAGACAACAACGACCATTCCGTCGCTGGCAAGATGCTGCCTGTCACGCAGCACAGCGATACCTACGTCACCTACGCCGATGCCGTCGACCATCACCCTACCGCTTTCGACAGTATCAGTGATTGACGCTGATCTCGATGTTACCGAAACAACGTCCCCGATCTCGGCGAGGATCACATGCTTCCTGTCATATCCAAGCTCATAGGCTGTTTCTGCGTTTTTTACCAAATGCTTGTATTCGCCATGGACAGGCATAAAGAACTTCGGCTTGACAAGAGAAAGCATGAGTTTAATCTCGTTCTGGCACGCGTGTCCGGAAGCATGTACTTCATACATCGACTCATAGATCACATCGCTGCCTAGTTTCAGAAGCGAGTTGATGACCGTATTGACCGTCTTTTCGTTCCCAGGGATCGGCGTTGCGGAAATAATGATGAAATCCTTATCCGTGATCGTTACCTGGCGATGTGTTCCTGCAGCCATCCTTGAAAGAGCAGACATCGGTTCACCCTGACTCCCTGTCGTTATGATGACTAGATCCTCCATGCGATAGCGTGAGATCTCATCCATGGAAATCAATGTCTTCTCCTTGTAATGCAGATATCCAAGCCGCTGTGCAAGTTCGACCGTACCGACCATACTCCTGCCTGAAACCGCTATTTTTCTGTTGTGGTTCTCTGCAAAATCGATGATCTGCTGGATACGTTGTACATTGGAAGAAAATGTAGCAATGATTACACGTTTTCCCTCCGCACGGCTGAACAGAGATTCAAAAGATGCTCCGACATGGCTTTCGGAAACGCTGTTTCCAGGCCTCTCTGCATTTGTAGAGTCACAAAGCAAGGCAAGAACACCGTTCTTGCCGTATTCACCAAGCCTGTTCAGATCGGCAGTCTTTTCAAACACAGGCGTATAGTCAATCTTGAAATCCCCGGTATGGATGATCACACCGCCCGGGGTCGTAATCGCCAGGGCAGATGAATCCGGAATCGAATGATTCACTCGAATCATCTCGATGGAGAACTTTCCAAGCTTAAACGTAGAACCTGATTCCACAGTATGGAGAAGGCTCAGCGATGAGGAACCGTCTTCCTTTAGTTTATTTTCGACCAGACCGATCGTGAGAGCAGTTCCGTAAATCGGAATCGAATACTCGTGAAGAAGAAACGGGATGCCTCCGATATGGTCCTCATGTCCATGTGTCAAAACAAGACCCTGGATTTCATTCTCGATTTCTCCAAGGTAGGAAAAATCCGGAATAACCGCATCGACACCAAGCAGATCGTCATCGGGGAATGCCATACCGCAATCCACAATGACCGCCTGACCGTCGCATCGGATAACGGTCATATTTTTTCCGATTTCCTCCAGACCACCAAGCGGGATAATCTGGACAGGGGGTTTTTCTCTTCTTGTACCTGAAATGTTTTTTGTTTTTCTTTTGTTGCTAGAATTGTTCGATTTATGATTATCAGAATAGTTCTGTGAAGCAATCGGCGAATTCGTAGTGTTTTTTTCTTTCAATGAATCAACTCCTTTCAAAGTGTATATTCCATAACATTTTACCTTTTTGCTTGACTAAAAGCAACTTAACAAGCTGAAATGCACTGATCATGAGCATTTCCCGACTCCTGCGCTCTTCTGCCAAAAAGATCACTTATGATATAATCGGATGCGAGGTGATAATTATGAAGGAAGTCACAATCTATACGGACGGCGCCTGTTCCGGAAATCCCGGTCCCGGCGGTTGGGGCGCAGTTATGATCTATCTTTCCACGGAAAAGGAACTGTCCGGAGGGAAAGTCAGAACTACAAACAATGAGATGGAACTCACTGCGGTCGTTGAGGCCCTTTCCGCTCTTAAAGAACCCTGTAGCGTTACTCTATATAGCGATTCCTCCTACGTGGTTAACGCAATCAACCAAGGGTGGCTTCCGAACTGGAAAAAGCGCGGATGGAAGAATTCGAAAAAAGAAGTACTTCCCAACCTTCTTCTGTGGCAGAAACTGGATGAGCTTTTGATAAAACACAATGTCACATTTGTGTGGGTCAAAGGGCATGCAGAAAACGAATACAATAACCGATGCGATGCGCTGGCTGTAACAGCGACAGAAGGCGTAAAAGCCCAAATGAAGGGTGATCTTCCCATACAGTGAATTAGTTGCCTGCCCGCTCCCGCCTGTGCTAACATATTATCATGCATTTTCCACGGAGGTTTCATAATGGACGAATCCTATTCCAATTTCATCCATGACATCATCGACGCCGATCTTGAGTCCGGCGTTGTAAATAAGATCCATACCCGTTTTCCTCCCGAGCCGAATGGATATATCCATATAGGCAGCGCGAAAGCTATCTGGATCAACTGGATGACGGCGAAAAAATATAACGGAAAATTCAATCTCAGATTCGACGATACAAACCCGGTCCACGAAGACGATGAGTTCGTTAATTCGATCATTGAAGATATCGAATGGCTCGGCTGCGAGCCGAATGGTGGGATCTTTTATGCGTCGGATTATTTCGATAAGACGTATGAACTTGCCGAACAGCTGATTCTTGACGGGAAAGCCTATGTGGATGACCTGACTCCGGAAGAACTGAAGGAGTACCGCGGTTCCCTGACCGTCCCCGGCAAGGAAAGCCCATACCGGAATCGCTCTGTTGAGGAAAATCTTGATCTTTTCCGCAGGATGCGTGACGGAGAATTCCCTAACGGTTCGCGCACACTCAGAGCGAAAATCGATATGAGCAGTCCCAACATGAACATGCGGGATCCTGCCATTTACCGTATTCTTCACGTTCCCCATCAGCGCCAGGGCGATAAGTGGTGCATTTATCCCCTGTATGATTATGCGCATCCAATTCAGGATGCGATTGAAGGGATCACGCACTCCCTTTGTTCCATTGAGTTTGAAAACCACCGTCCGCTCTATGAGTGGGTCATCGATAATATCAAACTCGACCAGGACCCGATGCCGAAGCAGCGCGAGTTCGCACGTCTCAATGTCACGAACACCGTGATGAGTAAAAGGTACCTCAGACAGTTAGTCGAGACGGGGATCGTTGACGGATGGGATGACCCCAGGATGCCTACGATCTGCGGTCTGAGAAGACGCGGTTATACCCCTTCTTCCATTCTGACGTTTGTAGAAAAAGCAGGTGTAGCAAAAACCGACAGTCTGGTCGACATCGCCTTGCTTGAGCACTGCATCCGCGATGAACTGAACACCTCTTCAGAAAGACGGCTTGCCGTACTCGATCCCCTGAAAGTGAAGATTCTCAATCTTCCTGATAACCACGAGGAAACCTTCTCTCTTCCCAATCATCCCTCCAATTCAGATCTGGGCACCAGAGATGTGTCCTTCTCCAATGAATTGTACATTGAAAGAAGCGACTTCATGGAACAGCCTGTTCCAAAGTATCACCGGCTCTATCCCGGAAATGAAGTCCGCCTGATGGGGTCGTATATTGTCCGCTGTGTCGGATACGAAAAGGATGACGACGGAAATGTCACCGAAGTCTTCTGTACAGCTGACCTTGAAACGGGTGGTAAGAATCCTGCAGATGGAAGGAAGATCAAAGGAACGATCCACTGGGTCAATGCGAAAGACTGCTTGACGGCCAAGGTCATGATGTACGGTCATCTGTTTACAAAGGAAGATCTGAACGATCTCCAGGAAGGAGAATCGTACGGAGATTACCTCGATCCGGATTCCGTCAGAGAAATGCCGAATGCAAAGCTTGAAAGAGCATTAGAGACAGCCACCAGCGATAGCCGCTTCCAGTTCGTGCGTAACGGATATTTCATCCGTGACTGTCACAATCCGCAAGTATTCAACAATATCGTGAATCTCAAAGACAGTTGGAGCAAAAAATAAAATCATCATATTCAAAGAGGACCTTTCTGTTTAGCAGAAAGGTCCTCTTTTCATCTATGAAAAAACCCTGTCAAACCAGATCCGCTCTGATTCAACAGGGTTTTGGAGCTGTTAGGCAGATTCGAACTGCCGACCTCGTCATTACCAATGACGTGCTCTGCCGACTGAGCTATAACAGCACTGGCGACCCGGATGGGGCTCGAACCCACGACCTCTAGCGTGACAGGCTAGCGTTCTAACCAACTGAACTACCGGGCCATCTGGCAGGGGCAGAAGGACTTGAACCCTCGGCATTCGGTTTTGGAGACCGACGCTCTACCAACTGAGCTATACCCCTATATCATTTGGTGGGCCTTCAGGGACTTGAACCCCGGAC
>JAEEGL011604798.1_pt1 | contig 29684 bp, 26 predicted proteins | sample 9134231 | NCBI WGS metagenome assembly JAEEGL01 (sample SAMN16246548, study PRJNA631951) | gut metagenome | biome: gut microbiome; feature: rumen; material: fiber-attached | host: Bos | place: Iran: Karaj | collected 2018-10
ACAGCCCCGCACATGTCACGGCCGGGAAACCGTGACATGTGCCGATCTTTTTCGTTTTTTGCCGGAAAAACATCATTTTTTCGAGCATTTCAGAGCAAAAACGGCAGGGTAACCTGCCGAGAAAAACGTCGCAGGGGTGTTTAAAAACTCGCCAAGCGAGTTTTTTTACAACCTCTTAACTGTCCAGGCATGGAGACCGGGACAGCTGCCTTCTTTTTGTTTTTTGCCGTAAAGATCTCGATTTGACGGAGGATGACAGGGCCAAAACGGCTCGGTCCCCTCTGAGTAATGCCGATGGGGTGTCAGGAACTCTCATGACGAGTTTTTGATACCCTTTTTCCGCTTGAATTTTTATTTATTATATGATATAATATTATGATTTATTATGTAAACGCACTGCGGCTTGATCTGCCGGCGAAAGGGACTGACATGATTTCCAGACGACTTACCGTGTGGGATATAATAACGGTCGCCGCTCTGCTCCTGCTGACCGGGGCTGCCGCGCTTTCGGTGTCGGCTCTTAGACGGGAGAAGGCCGACCGCATCGTCATCAGCAGTGCCGGTGAAGTGATCGGCAGTTATCCGCTCGGAGAGGACAGGCGCATAACCGTAACCGGAAAAGGCGGACAAACGCTTACGGTCGTGATATCCGGAGGCGAGGCATATGTCTGCGACGCGGAATGTCCCGGAAAAGACTGCGAGAAGACGGGCAGGATCTTGAATGCGGGCGGGACGATCGTCTGCGTGCCTCTCGGGATAGTGATCAGAGCCGAAGGCGCAGGCGCATCCGGAGGAGAATACGATGGACTCGCGGGATAAAAACGGTCTGCCGAAAGCCGATATCCCGGAAAAAGCAGCTGGCCCGGAAATGACCGAGTCGGTAGGAGAACCGGTCTCTGCCTCAAAAAGAAAGGCCGCCACACGTAAGATCGTTCTGCCGGGACTTTTGGGAGCTGTCGCGATGGCGCTTTCATATATCGAATTTCTTCTGCCTTCCGGCCTGATCCCGCTTCCCGGAGTGAGGCTTGGGCTGTCAAACATCGCCGTAATTCTCGCATTCGCGCTGATCTCCCGCGGAGCCGGACTTGCTGTGATGATATTAAAGCTTCTGATGTCGCTTCTGCTCTTCGGAAATCCGATGTCTTTTGCTTTTTCGCTCGGCGGTTCGGCAGCCGCATATCTCAGTCTGCTTCTTCTGACTCTGCTGAAGGGTAAGATAAGTTTTATCGGAGTATCTGCTGCCTCCGCAGCGGCTCACAGCATCGGTCAGATCGCGGTCGCCGCTATCTTAACCGGATCCTCTGCGGTAGCCGGATACCTGCCGCTGATGCTGCTCTTTTCGATCCCGACCGGCGTCATCACCGGGATCGTCATGAATCTGATCGCCCCTGTATGCGAAAAATTGACCGAAAAAGGCTAAACTGATAATACACGAGGAGTAATTAATGCTTACGGTTTCTCATCTTACAAAAAAATACGGAAGGAACGTCGCCTGCAGGGACATCTCGCTCGAGATCCCAGAAGGCGAGGCCGCCATCCTGCTCGGACCGAACGGAGCCGGAAAATCGACGCTGATGAAGTCGGTTATCGGGCTTCTGAAATACGAGGGTCAGATAACGGTCAGAGGGCTCAACAACAAATCGTCCGAGGCCAAGAGGATAGTCGGATATATTCCCGAACTGCCTGCTCTCTATCCCAATCTGACCGTCTCGGAGCATATGGAGTTCATCGCCAGGGCATACAAGCTCACGAACTACGCGGACAGAGTCAGCGATCTGCTTGACGCCTTCGAGCTGACCGACAAAAAGAAAAAGTTCGGCGACGAGCTTTCCAAAGGTATGCAGCAGAAGCTGAACATATGCCTAGGGCTTCTCCCCGACCCCGATCTCATCCTGATGGACGAGCCGATGGTGGGGCTTGATCCTCACGCGATCAAGGAGCTCAAGCGGGAGATCGACGAGATGCGCAACCGCGGAAAGACTCTCCTCATCAGCACTCATATCATCGACAGCGTGGACATGCTCTGGGACAGAACGATAATCATGCAGTCGGGTTCGGTCATGGCGTGTGTCGAGAGGAGCGAGCTGGAGAAGAGCGGAAAGAGCCTTGAAGACTACTTCTTTGAGGTCACCGAGAACAGAAATGCGGATGCGTCGACCCGACCCGCGGACGGAGCGACGGCCGGATGAGACTCTTTCTGTATTATGCCCTTCATTCATTCAAGAACCAGGTCAAGAAGCTGTTCAGGACCTGGGTCGCGATACTGATCGGCGTCATCATAGTCATTTCTCTTCTTTCCGGTCTTTTCTTCTCCCTGATCGACAGGATCGAAGAGGGCGGAGAAGAGCCGGAGCCGTCCACGGACATCCCGGCGGAGACCGACCCTCCCGAGCCCGAGATCGAGATCGGGCCGTCCTTCCCGGGGGAGGTGACCGACAGGGACGGAAATGTGATCTTCAGCTTTACCCCGCTGGCAAAACTCGATCTGATCATCACCGCCGTTATCCTTTTCCTCACGGTATTCCTTATCCTCTTCATGGATAAATCGAGCTTTTTCCTGCCCGCGGACGCCGCGCTGCTCTTCACGTCTCCGCTGTCTCCGCAGAGCATCGTCGCTTTCAGGCTGTCATGCGAGACCGCCGCGATGCTCTTTGCCGGGCTTTATTTCGTCTTTCAGCTCCCCAACCTCATCGTCAACATGGGGATCGGGATACCGACGGCGATCATAATCTTTCTCGCGTATATTCTTTTCCTGATCGTCATCGATCTGATCAAGGTCGCGCTCTATCTCTATTCCGCCGCCGATCAGAAGAAGAGATCCAGAGTCAAATATCTGGCCTTCGGGATCCTGCTTGCGGTCGTTGCCGGAGCTCTCGTCTACAGAAACGCAAAGGGGATCGACAGCATTCCCGCCGCAGGAGCCGCTTTCCTCGCCTCTGAGTATACGCGCTACGTCCCGATGATAGGCTGGTGCAAGGGCATCGTGATGTATGCCGCTGAGGGCAATTATATCGCGTCCGCCCTCTGCGCCGCCGCTACGATCGCAGGCTGCGGGCTGATACTCTTCGTGATCTCAAAGATCAACACCGATTTCTACGAGGAGGCAATGGCCAAATCCGAGGAGGTCGCCGCGCTTCAGAGAGCGCAGAAGGAGAAGGGGGGACTGTTCGGATCGACCGCAAAGCGGAAGACCGACAGGACCGAGAAGCTCCGCCGGGACGGCTTGAAACACGGAAGCGGGGCAAGCATTTATTTCTTCAAGGAACTCTACAACAGATTCCGCTTCGCCTACCTGGGATTCATAACAAAGACGATGATCACCTATCTGATCGTCGGAGTCGGCCTTGCCGCGATCCTCAGATTGGTTGCGGACGTCAGGGAATATGCCCCTGTGGCTCTCGTTCTCGGCGGGCTCGCCTTCTACCGCACGCTCGGCAATCCTCTTGAAAAGGATACCTCGCTCCATTATTTCACGACGGTGCCCGCAGGGATCCGCGCAAAGCTGCTCTGGTCGATCTTTGCGGGGACGGTAAACACTGCTCTCGATCTTGTCATACCGATGGCGGTCGCCGCCGTCATAATGGGGACCGGCCCGCTCAAAGTCGCCGCATGGCTGCTCTTTATACTCTCGGTCGATCTTTACTCGACGGTTGCCGGGACCTTCATAAACCGTTCGCTGCCCGCCAACGCGGGAGCGACGCTCAAACAGATCATTCAGATCATGTTCCTGTATTTCGGGATCGGTCCCGACGCCGTCATAATCGTTCTTGTGGCGCTGATCGCCGGAATGGGGCCGGCTGTCGCCGCGGCGGCACTCTTCAATATCGCGGTCGCCGGAGGACTCTTCGCCTTCCTTCCGCTCCTCTTCTGATCCCGCTGCGGGAGGCCGGGCGAAAACGCGCGGAGGCGGGCGGATATTCCGGCCCGGAAGGGGATCACACTTGCAAAAGGAGGCGCGGACATGTCGGCGGAGCCGGTAAATAAAAAAAGAAAAGCGATACTTGCCGCGGTCCTTCTGCCCGTCCTTGCGGCGGTGCTTGTCGCCTTCTTCTTTATCATGAGGTCCTGCCGCGATGCCGGATACAGAGAGGACATATTTCTCTCAATGGACACGGGGATCTCGGTAAAGATCGACCCCGACTTCCGGGATTACGAATCGGTCTTCGCGAAATGCCGGGAACTGACCGAAAAATACCGCATGATCTTCGACGCCGACGATCCTCAGTCGGAGGTCGGAAGGCTGAACGCCCTTCCCGAAGAAGAGAGCTGGTCGACCTATCTTGAATGCAGCCCGGAATTCGCGGAAATATACGAGCTGGGGAGGAATGTCGGTTGGTTAACGAAGCGGGCGTTCTCTCTTCATCTCAGGCGTGAGATCGAGCTCTGGAAGGAGGCGGAGGCGAACGGCCGTCTTCCAGACGCCGGGGCGATCGCCGCGGCTCTTGATTCTCCGCACGCTCCTGTACTCGTTACCGACTGGCCGTCATCCGGACCGAGATTCTGCATGTGCGGCTCGAAGCTTGATTTCGGCGGGATAGCCAAGGGCGCCGCGGAGCAGGCGGTAGTCGACTTCCTCATCGAGTCTGGTGTCCGATACGGAGTCGTCTCCTTCGGAGGAAACGTCGCCGTATTCGGCAAAAAGCCGGGAGGGAAGACCTTCTCGGTAGGGATCAAAGATCCGACGGGGAAACAGAGCACAGTGGGAACGCTTCATTTGACCTCCGGATTCGTGTCTGTCTCGGGCAACTATGAGAGATATTATGAGATAGACGGGAACAGATACGGTCATATACTCGACCCGCGGACCGGGATGCCCGCCGATACAGATCTTCTCAGCGTGGCGGTGATCTCGGAAAAGGGCGCCGAGGCCGACGCGCTGTCGACCTCGCTCTTCGTTATGGGCCTTGAGCGGGCGCTCGAGTTCTACAGTGACGGCTGCTTTGATTTCGAAGCGGTATTCGTTACCGCGGACGGGGTCTGCTGCACCGCCGGGGCAGAATCCTTCTTCGAGCCGTCAGAATGAAAAATTCTTTATGAAAACCGAGTCTTCAAAGATACATAAAATGACAAACAACAATGAAGCATGCCTCTCCGGAGGCTGCCGCGCAACCGAAGGCAGTTCCGAAGCGGCGGAGCGGGGAGAGACGGAGATCTCCTCTTTCGAAAAAAAGATGAGGGACAGGCTGCTCCCGGAAGACGCAGAGCTGAAATACGCTCGATCTGTGAAAGAGGTGCGCCTGCTTCTGAAGGACAGCTGCCCCGGTTACTTTATCCGCACCTTCGGTTGTCAGCAGAACGAGGCTGACAGCGAGCGGATCGCGGGAATGGCTGAGGCGATGGGCTTTCGGCCGACAGAGGCTCCGGAGGAGGCGAAGCTCATCGTCGTCAATACCTGTGCGGTCAGGGAGCACGCCGAGAAGCGGGCGCTGTCGGTGATAGGACAGTACAAGCATCTCAAAAAGCAGGATCCCGGAATCGTAATCGCCGTCTGCGGCTGCATGGCATCGAGGCCGGAAGTGGCCGCGAAGCTTCGACAAAGCTACCCCTATGTCGATTTTTCATTCGGAACGTCTGAACTTTTCGTATTTCCGCAGCTCCTTCTCGATCGGCTGAAGGGCGGGCGAAGGACCTTCCGCCCGGCTCCCGACGAGCCGCCGGTTGCCGAATGCATCCCGGTCGTCAGACAGTCGCGATACAGCGCCTGGGTGAGCATAATGTACGGGTGCAACAACTTCTGCACCTACTGCGTCGTCCCCTATGTCAGGGGAAGGGAACGCAGCAGGAGGCCGGAGGCAGTGCTTTCAGAGATCGGGGAGCTTGTGTCGTCGGGCTGCAGGGAAATAACGCTCCTCGGGCAGAACGTCAACTCATACGGTAAGGACTGTTCCTTCGACTGCTCCTTTGCCGAGCTGCTGAGAAGAGCGGACTGCTTTGACGGCGACTATATCCTCCGCTTCATGACCTCCCACCCGAAGGACGCGACCGAGGAGCTGACCGACGTCATCGCCGGCTCGAGGCATATCGCCCGCCAGTTCCATCTTCCGGCTCAGTCGGGGAGCACGAGGATACTTCGCGCGATGAACCGCGGGTATACGAGAGAGGATTATCTGAAAAAAACAGGGTATATCAGAAGCAGGATGACCGACTGCGCCATCTCCACAGATATCATGGTCGGCTTTCCCGGAGAGACCGAAGAGGATTTCGCCGAGTCACTCTCGCTCCTGTCAGAGGTCGGATACGATATGGTCTTCTCCTTCATCTATTCGCCGAGAGAGGGCACGCCCGCCGCGCGTATGGAGCAGATCCCGGATGAAGTCAAGGGCGACAGGATGCGGAGGCTCCTCGATCTTCAGACATCGATCGCTTCCGAAAAGAACATGCGGCTGCTTGGGAAGACCGAAAGAGTCCTCTGCTTCGGTCCGAGTAAGACCGACGGAGGAATGCTCGAAGGCAGGGACGGCGGCAACAAGCTCGTCCTCTTCGAGGGCGATCGGTCGCTCGAGGGGAGCTTCGTCGACCTGAGGATCACCGAAGCCGGCGCATTCAACCTCAGGGGCGAGATATGCAGGCAGGAAAGCAAACCGGCATCGGAATAATTATTCGAGCGTAATCTGAAAGGGAAGAATCTGATGGAAAAAGAAGAGATGCTGAAGCTCGCCGCCGAGATAGGGCGGGGAGTCAGGGATTCTGAAATAATGAAAAACTATCTGAAGACCGAAGCCGATTACGGCAGAGACGCCGAGCTTCAGGCCGCCATCACCGAGTATTCGGTGCAGCAGAAGGCGCTTGAAGGCGCAAATTCAGGCTCATTTACCGATCCTGCGGTGTCTGAGGCGATAACGAAGAGAATGAACGAGCTCTACGGTTATATCTCAAGATCGGCCAGCTTCGAGGCCTTCAACGCCGCCCGGAACGCCCTCGGCAATCTGCTCGACGAGATAAACCGGGCCATGATGGCAGAGGTCTCCGGCGAGGGCGGCGGGGCGGAGGGAAGCGACGCCGCGGGTTGCACCGGCGACTGCGCCCACTGCGGGGGCTGCCGCTGAGCCGCGGAAGGCGGTCAGGCGAATCTCGTTTTAGCGCCGTCAGGCGGCGATAAATCTCAAAAAGGGGTGTTATCGGCATGAGCCCGATGATGGAACAGTATTTCGCGATAAAGGAAAAATATAAAAACTATCTCCTGTTTTACCGTCTGGGCGATTTCTACGAGATGTTCTTTGACGACGCCCTGACGGCATCGCGCGAGCTCGATCTCACGCTGACCGGCAGAGACTGGGGTGAGGCAGAACGCGCGCCGATGTGCGGGGTTCCCTTCCACAGCGCCGACGGTTATATCGCGAAGCTTATCGAAAAAGGCTACAAGGTCGCGATCTGCGAGCAGACCGAGGACCCGGCAAAGGCAAAGGGCCTCGTAAAGCGCGAGGTCATCAGGATTATCACAGCCGGGACGGTCACCGACGCCGAAATGCTCAACGAGCAGAAGAACAACTATCTCGCGGCGGTCTGCATCGACGGAGAGAGAGCGGGCGTATCCTTTGCCGACGTTTCGACCGGACAGGTGTCTGCCACCTTTTTCGAGGGCGGCGACATGATGACCGATCTGAAGAACGAGCTCGGCACCTATTCTCCGAAGGAGATCCTCATGAATCTCCCCGAGAGCTCGTTTCCCGGGCTTTCGGTATTTATGAGGGAAAGGCTGAATGCCTCGGTCGAGGCTCCGCTCCCGGGAGACGAGGCCGGCGTCGCCTTCGACCGTTTCGGCGACCTTGACGCGGAGGAGGCTGCGAAGGCGCAGTTCGGCCCGCTGCTGCGTGAGGCCGATCTTTCCAACCGTCCGCTGATCCGCTCGCTCGGAGCGCTGGTCTCCTATATCAAAGAGACCTCGAAGACAGATATCTCATATATCAACAACCTTAACGTCTATGAGAGCGGCAGGTATATGCAGCTCGATCTCTCGACGAGAAGGAACCTTGAACTCACCGAAACGATGAGGACGCGGGAAAAGAAGGGAACACTCCTCTGGGTGCTCGACAAAACTAAGACCGCGCCCGGCGCGAGGCTGCTTCGCAACTGGATCGAGCATCCGCTGCTCAGCCTTCCGAAGATCACGAGGAGACAGTCGGCGGTCGCCGAGCTGACCGAATCGGCGGCCCTCAGAGGAGATCTCGGTAAATTGCTTTCGGGCGTGCTCGATCTCGAGCGCCTGCTCACGCGTGTTCTTTTCGGGAACGCGAACGCCAGGGATCTCTGCGGGATCGCCTCGACCCTGTCTGTCATCCCCGACATCAAAAAACTGCTCTCGGGCTGTTCCAGCGGCGAGCTGGCTGCGGTCAGGGAGGGGGCTGACATGCTCGACGACATCTGCGGACTCATCAGCCGCTCGATAGTCCCGGATCCTCCTTTCACTGTCAGAGAGGGCGGCATGATCGCCGACGGCGTGGACGAGGAGATCGACCGCCTTCGCGAGATCGTAAGGGACGGAAAGGGCTGGATCGAGCGCGAGGCCGAAAAGGAGCGCGAGCGCACCGGCATCAAGACGCTGAGGATAGGCTACAACCGGGTATTCGGATATTATATCGAGGTAACGAACGCCTTCAGGAACCAGGTCCCCGACACTTACATAAGGAAGCAGACTCTCGCGGGTTCCGAAAGATATATCACCGAAGAACTGAAGCAGGTGGAATCCACCGTTCTCGGAGCCGGCGACCGCCTTGCCGCAGCCGAATACGAGGTCTTCTGTTCGGTCAGGAGCAGGGTGGCGGACGCTGCCGGAAGGATAAAGAAGACCGCCGCGCTCCTGGCGGAGCTTGACGTTTATCTGTCGCTCGCCGAGGCCGCAGAAGCCGGCGGGTATGTATGTCCGTCGATGAACGCGAACCGCAGCATCGATATCCGTGACGGCAGACATCCGGTCGTCGAGAAGTTCGTCAGAGACGCGGGATTCGTCCCGAACGACACAAGACTCGACATGAAGAACAACCGGGTGATGATTATCACCGGCCCAAACATGGCGGGAAAATCTACCTATATGCGCCAGGTCGCGCTCATCGCGGTGATGACGCAGATAGGCTCCTTCGTGCCGGCGGCATACGCAGACATGTGCGTGCTCGACCGGATCTTTACCAGGGTCGGCGCGTCCGACGATCTTGCTTCTGGCCAGTCGACATTCATGCTCGAGATGAGCGAGGTCGCGGCGATCCTGAGATCGGCCACGAAGGACAGCCTCGTCATCTACGACGAGGTTGGACGGGGAACGTCGACCTTTGACGGCATGAGCATCGCGAGGGCGATACTCGAGTATACGCAGAGCAAAAAGGTCGGCGCAAAGACGATGTTCGCCACCCACTATCACGAGCTGACATCTCTCGCCGACAGTCTTGACGGGGTCTTCAACTGCAACATCGCCGCCCGGAAGAAGGGCGGGGACATACTCTTCCTACGCAAGATCGTTCCGGGATCGACCGACGACAGCTACGGCATCGAGGTTGCCAAGCTCGCAGGCATCCCCTCCGAGGTGATTAAGCGGGCGAAGGAGATCCTGGCCGAGGTCGAGGCAAAGGCGAGAATCGCCGACGCCTCGGTGGTCGACACCGGGGAAGAGGATGACGGTCCGGAGCAGATGGACATCGGAGGATATATCACCGACGCGGTGCTTGACGATATCCGGGCTGCCGATCTCAACAACATGTCCCCCGTCGAGGCTCTGAATCTGCTCTACGACCTTCAAAAACGCCTCAAATAAACCTGTCCCCGTCTTCCGGCAGTGTCGGGAGGACAAAAGGAGGAACAAGTGGGAATCATCAATCAGCTTAGCTTCGAGGTCGCCAATCTGATCGCCGCCGGAGAGGTGGTCGACAGACCGGCCTCGGTAATAAAGGAACTGGTTGAAAACTCTATAGACGCCGGCGCGACACGGATCACCGTCGAGCTTCAGAGGGGCGGAGTCCGCTATATGAGAGTGACCGACAACGGATCTGGCATCCTCCCCGAGGACCTTCCGATCGCCGTCAGAAGACACGCGACAAGCAAGATCGGAAAGGCTTCCGATCTCGACTCGATCTCAACGCTCGGATTCAGGGGAGAGGCTCTCGCGGCGATCGCGGCGGTATCCGATCTCCGTATAATCTCGAAGACCGCCGGCGCAGAGCTGGGAGCTTCCATCGAGGTCAATTCGGGGCGAGCCGGAAGAGTGACCGAGCAGGGCGCTCAGAACGGAACGACGGTGATCGTCGAGAACCTCTTCGCCAACGTGCCGGCAAGGCTGAAATTCCTCAAAAGGGATATGACCGAGACCGCCGCGGCGCTTTCGGTCACCGAAAAAGCGGCGCTCTCGCACCCCGAGATCGCTTTCAGGTTCATTTCCGACGGAAATATGAAGCTTTCGACTCCGGGCGACGGCGAGGTCATGTCGGCGATGAGAGCTGTCTTCGGTCCGGATGCGGCAAAGCAGTTCATCAAGGTCGACGGCGAGGTGAGCGGAGTCAGGACCTTCGGATACATCACTTCTCCCTCTTTTCCGAGATCGGGCAGAAGCGGACAGAATTTCTTTATAAATCACAGATATGTAAAGACCGCGACGGCGTCCGCCGCCCTTGAGCAGGCCTACACATCCTATATTCCGCCCGAGAAATTTCCCGGGTGCGTCATCTTCCTGGAGCTTTCGCCCGAGGCGGTCGACGTCAACGTTCACCCCTCGAAGCTGGAAGTCAAATTTTCCAACGAGAGGCCGGTGTTTGAGAGCGTCTACCACGCGGTGAGAGAAGCGCTGACGTCGGATACTTCAAGGCATTCCTTCACCGATGCTCCCGAAGCCGAAACTGAGAGCGCAGACGGTCAGCCAGCAGGTGCGGCACCTGAATCCCGGAAGCCCGCGGCGGCGAGAGTCAGCGAAAGCTTCATGCCGGTCACCGACAGGGCGGACGGGCCTCTTCCGGATAACGGTATCAGCATCGCGGATCTCTACCGGGGAAGCAGCGGCGGAATGATGCCTTCATTCGGAGGTAATGCCGGTGCCGGAAACATCGCCGTTGCGGACGGAAGGTCCGCCGGCGCAGTATCATCCGCGGGAGAAAATCCCGTGGAAGTAATCCGTGGCAAAGACGGTGAACGGAGAGTTCAGGGATCTGTATGTGCCGGCCCGGATGCCTCGAACGGTTTCGCCGCCCCCTGCGAAAAGGGAAACGGCGGGGAGCCTGATTCGGGGCCGGACGGGATCGCGTCTGCGACTCCGAATCCTCCGCCGATCGCGGGTTACGCCATAGCCGGAGAGCTCTTCAACACATACATACTCGTGACCGAAGGCGACAGGCTCACAGTTATAGACAAACACGCCGCCCACGAGAGACTGAATTTTGAGAAGATGAGAAGCCGGCTGAAGGGCGCTGAGAGGAGCACGTCCCTCCTTGCCCTGCCGATCAGTGTGAGTCTCGATCCCCGGGAGGCCGACGCGCTGGCGGGCTGCCTCGGAGAGATAGAAAAGCTGGGATTTCTGATCAGATTGCCGGCCACCGCCCCTGGAGCCGGAAGAGAGGCGGAGATCACGGGAATCCCGTCTGAGCTGACTCAGAATGAGGCGGCGTCGCTCATAGAGCGGATAGCGGCAGCCGAAGCCGACGGGTCGGGAGAGGCCGGCCTGATCGGCGACACGTCGTTTGAGAAGGCGCTTTATCAGGCGTCCTGCAAGGCGTCGATAAAAGGGGGAAGGGTATATCCCGAGGGATATACGCTGCATCTCGTCGACGAACTGATGAGACATCCCGAGATCACATACTGCCCCCACGGCCGTCCGGTCGCGTATGTGATGTCAAAGAGAGAGTTCGACAGAAGGTTCGGAAGGATCTGACCGGTCTGCCGGGACTCCGGGGGAAAAAGTTGCCTGCGCGATCTTCGCGCGGACTGCCCTTGGCGGCAGTCAACGAAAGGAATTGCAGATGTTTACTCTTTATCTTACCGAGGGCAGGGCCCGGAGGGGAAGATTCGACAGCGTACACGGGAGCGCCGAGACGCCGGTCTTCATGAACGTCGGCACCAGCGCCGCCGTAAAGGGCGGTATCGCCGCCGAAGACCTCAGAGAGGTCAACTGCCAGATAGAACTGTCAAATACCTACCACCTTCACGTGCGGCCTGGAGACGGGCTTATAAGGGATCAGGGAGGCATCAGAAGCTTTATGGGCTGGCAGGGTCCGGTCCTGACCGACAGCGGCGGTTTCCAGGTCTTCTCGCTCGCGTCTTTGCGAAAGATCACCGAAGAGGGCGTCAGATTCGCCTCGCACGTCGACGGGAAGCGGATATTCATGGGCCCCGAGGAGAGCATGCGGATCCAGTCGAATCTCGGATCGACGGTCGCCATGGCCTTCGACGAATGCGTTGAGAATCCCTCGCCATACGATTACGTAAAGCAGTCCGCCGAAAGGACGGTCAGGTGGCTGAAGCGGTGCAGGGAGGAGCTGACGAGACTGAATTCGCTTCCCGGCACCGTCAATCCGCATCAGATGCTCTTCGGGATCAACCAGGGGGGCACATACGAGGACCTGAGGATCGAGAACATGAAGGCGATATCCGGGATCGACTGCGACGGTTTCGCGATCGGCGGCCTCGCGGTCGGCGAGGAGACAGAGGTCATGTACCGCATAATCGACGCCGTGGAGCCCTTCATGCCGAAGGACAAGCCGAGATATCTCATGGGCGTCGGTACGCCTGTCAATATCCTCGAGGGGGTATACCGCGGGATCGATTTCTTCGACTGCGTCATGCCCAGCCGGAACGCGAGACACGGGAATCTCTTTACCTGGCAGGGAAAGATGAACATCCTCAACGAGAAGTACGCAACCGACAGCCGCCCGGTCGATCCGGGCTGCGGCTGCCCCGCCTGCAGGATGCACTCGAGAGCCTATATCAGACACCTTCTCAAGGCCCAGGAAATGCTGGGCATGAGGCTGGCGGTGCTGCACAATCTCTATTTCTACAACGAGCTTATGAAGCGGATCCGCGAGGCGCTTGACGAAGGAAGATACGAAAGCTTCTACCAAAAATACAGAACGGTCCTGGCGGAGAGAGTCTACGACTGACCGGCCTGCCGCCCGGATGCCGCCGGCCCGAGCAAAAAATACTTGAAAAAATAGTCAAAGAGTTATATAATATATTAGTTATTGATTATGAGAGGAGGAGATCCGGATGCTGTCTTCGGTTAAAAATTTCATACTGACCTTCATACTCGCGGTCCTGATCTTTTCCGCGGCCGCATATCTGGCCGTCAATCTGGTGGTCAACAATATCAACGGGACGCTCGAGGGAGATCAGGAGGCGACAGGAGATGCCTCCGCCCCGGTCACCGACAAGAGCGGCTCGCCCGATCCATTCGTTATCGGTGAGGCGGGGGAATCCCTGAACATACTGGTCGTCGGCTGCGATTACCGTTCGGGCGTCTTTGCCGATTACGATCCGCAGGTCCTTGAGGACAGGCTCGGGATCCTTCCCGCCGAATTCGACTATCAGCCGGTCCCGAACGATCTTGCTCCTCCCGGGGTCACAGGCAAGATCGTGGGAGACAGCGCTGTTGAACCGATGGACGGCGTCGTGATCCCCGGCGACAGGCTGGCCTTTATCGGAGGCTTTTACGAGGTCGGGTACCGTAAGATCGAGACCGATACGCTGATCCTGATCAGATTTGACAAGGAAAGAAAGCATATAAGCTATACCGTCTTCGATCCCGACGCCTACGTCGTGGTCAACGGGAGCTACTGCAGGCTTTCAAATATCCTGTCGGATTACGGGATGGCGACACTTGAGGACAAGATCCACGCCATGACCGGACTTATCGTCGACAGATACGCGATGGTGACCTGCGACAACTTCCCCGAGGTCGTTGACGCTCTGGGCGGGATCAACTTTTACGTGCCCTGCAATATGAAGTATGACGACTGGGCGGGGAACATCCACATCGATCTCAAGCAGGGGCGACAGCAGCTCGACGGCCAGAAGGCGCTGCAGCTGCTGATGTACAACAGCTACACCGACGGCTTCAATTCAAGGGCCAGGACAACGATGAATTTCGTTCAGAGCTTCATATCCGATCTGACCCTGATCACGAATTATTTCAGGATGGGAGATATCATCAAGGCTGTCGACGGCATGTTCGACACCGATCTCACCGTCAAGGATCTGACCGGGAACGTCGACGTTCTGTTCAACTGCTCAAAGAACACTGTCGAGATCTCGGCGGTCACCGTAAAAAGCCCTGTGCCTGGCGACCCGGACGCTATGATATATGACGAAAACGCGACGATAAACGCGTTTGCCGGATATAAAAGAATCTATCAATAATACCCGAAGGAAGAACCTGATGGACAACAGAGAAAAAACAATGGACAAGATCGTCGCGCTCTGCAAGACGCGCGGCTTCATATTCCCCGGCTCGGAGATATACGGGGGACTCGCCAACACCTGGGACTACGGGCCTCTCGGCGCCGAGCTGAAAAACAACATAAAAAGAGCCTGGTGGAAGAAATTCGTCCAGGAGAACAAATACAACGTAGGACTTGATTCGGCCATTCTCATGAATCCCGAGACCTGGGTGGCGTCGGGACATCTCGCAGGCTTCTCGGATCCCCTGATGGACTGCCGCGAATGCCACGAGAGATTCAGAGCCGACAAGCTTATCGAGGATTTCTGCGCCGCTGGCGGCGCGGTACTTGACCGTCCGGTCGATTCGATGTCTCAGTCAGAGATGAAGCAGTTCGTCGAGGATCACGCGATCCCCTGTCCGACATGCGGAAAGCACAACTTTACAGATATCAGACAGTTCAATCTGATGTTCAAGACCTTCCAGGGCGTCACCGAGGACGCGAAGAACACGGTATATCTGAGACCCGAGACGGCTCAGGGCATCTTTACGAATTTCGTAAACGTCCAGAGAACGACCAGAAAGAAGCTTCCCTTCGGCATAGGGCAGATCGGCAAGTCGTTCAGGAACGAGATCACTCCCGGGAACTTCATCTTCAGAGTCCGCGAGTTTGAGCAGATGGAGCTTGAGTTCTTCTGCGAGCCCGGCACCGACCTCGAGTGGTTCTCCTACTGGAGAAACTTCTGCCGCGAGTGGCTGCTCTCGATCGGTCTGTGCGAGGAGAATATCCGCCTGCGCGACCATTCTCCCGAGGAGCTCTGCTTCTATTCAAAGGCGACGACAGATTTCGAGTTCCTCTTCCCGTTCGGATGGGGCGAGCTCTGGGGCGTTGCCGACAGGACCGATTACGATCTCTCGAGGCATCAGGAGGTCTCGGGCAAGGATCTCACCTACTTCGATCAGGACAAGAACGAGCACTACATACCCTATGTCATAGAGCCTTCCCTGGGAGTTGAGAGATCCTTCCTCGCCGTCCTTTGCGACGCCTATGATGAGGAGATCGTCGATCCCGAAAAGAACGACGTCAGAACCGTGCTTCACCTGCACCCCGCTCTCGCCCCCTTCAAGGCGGCGGTGCTGCCGCTTTCAAAGAAGCTTGCCGAGGGTGCGACTGCGGTGTTCGACGGGCTGACGAAGTATTTCAGCGTCGATTACGACGAGGCCGGATCGATCGGCAAGAGATACCGCAGGCAGGATGAGATAGGGACTCCTTTCTGCATCACATACGATTTTGACTCGGTCTCGGACGGCTGCGTGACTGTCCGCGAAAGAGACAGCATGAAGCAGGAGAGACTTCCGATAGAGGCTCTCAGGGCATATCTGACCGAAAAGACAGAATTCTGAGACATTTCCACCCGGCGGGGCCCTGCCCGCGTGAGCTTCCCGGCTGACGTGTGTCCCCCCCTGAACAAAGCGGCAGAGCGCCCTTTTCAAAAAAAGGCGTGAGCCGGCTCCTTCCATCCCAACGTCAATGAAAAGAACGCTGATAGATTTTTTCGATCAGGAAAATCTGAATAACTGCATAGCGCATTTCTTTGCTCACTATGACGCGGCGTACTATTTCTACATTGAGAAGAGCAGAAACGAAAAGACCGAAAGGCTCTTTTCCTCACTGAAGAAGTTCAACCGGGAGAAGGCCGGCGTCACACCGGTATTCATTCCGGTCTCCGACCGGGACTACAGCGTTCCCCGGCTGCTCGCGAAGCTTGCCTCCATATGCGAAGAAGCGGGGCCGGATTCTGAAGTCGACATCGATCTGTCCGGAGGGAACGAGTTCTTTCTGGCGTCTGCCGGGGCCTTTGTCGGCGGTCTGAAAAAGAGTCCGGATGAAGGCACGCGGATTTGCATGCGCAAGTACGATGTTCCGTCTGGCAGGGAGATTATCAGGTATCCCGAGGATTCCCCGTCCGGAGACAGAGGCTGCTGCTGCATATCGGTCGCCGATCAGATATTTCTCCACGGGGCGGCAAACCTCAGCCGCGGTCTGCCGCTGACCGACAGAAGAACGACCGAGAAGCTCTGGAATTCGGTTAGATGGTTCTGCAGGGACTGGAACAGGTTCTGCACCGACAGACAGGTGATTTCTTCAAAAAAAGACGGCGGACTCACCGTGTGCAAGGAGTTTTCCGACAGCGAAACAAAAGCAAGACTGATAAGGATCGCTGACCGGCTGTCGGCATCCGGACTGACCGGCCGTCCTTATGAAAAGACGATAGAAGAAAAAAAGTATATCGCATTTGACACTTCGCTGTCCCGCGGCGAGATGCTCCTGTTCGAGAAGAGCGGCACGCTGCTTGAGCTTGTGTCCTACTACGCGGCGCTTGAATCGCGACGCTTCCCCGACGTCAAAGTAGGACTTGAGGTCGACTGGGACGGCAAAGTTGAGAAGAAGCCGGACGATCCGAAGAATGAGATCGATGTCGTGATGTCCGACGGGCTGCTTCCCTGGTTCATGAGCTGCAAAAACACCGCGGTAACGACCGAGGCCCTGAATGAGATCGGTGTCGTTTCGGCTCATTACGGAGGAAAATTCGCCCGGAAGCTGATGGCGACGAGTCAGGTCGCGAGCGAGGGGCAGAGAAAAAGGGCAGAGGATATGGGCGTGCTGCTCATCGACGGGATCGCGAGAATGACGGTCCCGGAGCTTGCCGAGAGGATCGCCGGACTGTGACGGCTTTATCCGGACCTGTCACACAAGGAGTTATGTATGGAAGAGAGAGTAACCGAGCCGGAGGTCACGGTCGAGGAGACCCCCGCGACCGTCAATGATACCGGTGAAGGGGTCGGTGACGGAAGAGTCAGTGTGTCCGAAGTCGTCGTCGAGATGCCCGATGCGGTCTTCGAATCAGAGAGCCGGAAGCGGAAGAAAAAGGAAAAGGCCAAAAAGGTAAAGGACGACACTCTCAAGACCGGGAAAAAGGTCAAAAATAAAGCCGACGGCTTCTGGGCGAATTTCAAGAAGTTCGTCGCCAAGGGCAACATCGTCGACCTTGCGGTCGCGGTCGTCGTCGGTACCGCCTTCAACAAGGTGGTGAACTCGCTTGTCAGCAACATCATCACGCCTCTCACATCGCGTCTGCTTCCGCAGGGCGATTTCTCGGAATGGAAGATAGTGCTTGTCGAGGGCGTCGAGGCCGACGAGGCCGCCGGCATTGATGCTGTGAAGGAGGTCGCGGTCACCTGGGGAAACTTCGTAAAGGATACTCTCGACTTTCTGATCATAGCTCTGACGATCTATTTCGCGCTCAGGCTCTGGCTGAAGGTTAAGGATTCGGTCCGGAAGAAGGAGAGACTTGCCGCCGAGAAAAAGGCGAAGGAGCTTGAGGAAAAGAAGAAAGCGGAGGCGGCAGCCGAGGCCGAAAGGCTTGAGAGAATAAAGGAAGAGTTTATCTCCAATGTCGCGGCGCAGGCCGATATTCTTGCACAGATCAGGGACATCCTTTCCAAAATGGAGAAGGAAAGACACACGAGCAGGTGAGCCTGCAATTACAGAAGGTTCGAAATTTAAAAAAAATAAGGAGAACAACCGATGAACAACTATACCAATGAGCAGCTGAGACCGCTTTCCCCCTGGGCTTATTTCGGGCTTCAGATCCTTTTCAGCATCCCGATCGTCGGATTCATATTCCTCATCGTGTTCAGCATCTCGAGCGCGAACATCAACCGCCGGAATTTCGCAAGATCCTACTGGTGCGTTCTGATCATAGTGCTGATCATCTTCGCCATCGTCGCGGCCGTAGGCGCAGCAAGCGGACTTCTCGACGGGATTAAGACCTGGCTGAGCTCGATCACCGGCGCCTGATACTCTCCGCTGACCGGGATTCCCGGAATAAATCCCGGAAAATCCCAAAAAAACTGTTTCGCATGCCGATTTTTTTTAAAAAAACTGTTGACAAGCAAAATAACCTGTGCTATAATTTGCTAAACCGTTGAGGAAGAGTAAGTAAGCTCTGCCGATGCTTTCCCAGAGAGCCGCCGACGGTGAGATGGCGGTAAAGTATGCATGGCCGAATGGACTTCCGAGGGCAACCGGAACGGAACGCGATCGTGTTCCTATTATGTGCGCCGGGGCGAGGGCTCCCCGTTAACAAAGACCTGCATATGATCAGTATGCGATGAGTGGGCGCTTATTCGGCGTCAAGCAGGGTGGTACCGCAGGATAACTGTTTTTCCTGTCCCGGCAGATTTTTGCCGGGACAGGTTTGTTTTTACAGCAAATTTTTTAACGGTCCCGCCTCCGGCGGGGCAGAGAAAGGATAAAAAAATGAAAAAGCTCAAAGCACTCAAAAAGGTCGTCTCGTCGGTCCTCGCGGTTCTGACCCTGATCGCCGCGGTATTCTCCTTCGCTTCCTGCGGGGAGAAGGAAAAGAAGGACTTCAAGGTCGGCATCTGCAACTATGTCGACGACGCCTCTCTCAACCAGATAGTTGAAAATGTCCGCGCCGGACTCGAAGCGGCAGGGAAGGAAAAGGGAGTCACCTTCGAGATACTCTATGAAAACTGCAACGCCGACTCCGCCGTTCTCTCTCAGATAATCGCCAACTTCATCTCAAAGAAGGTCGACCTCATGATCGGTATCGCGACCCCCGTGGCGATCGCCATGCAGGCCGCGACCGAGGACAACAGGATCCCGGTGGTATTCGCCGCGGTCTCAGATCCTCTCGGAGCCCAGCTCGTCGCGTCGCTCGACGCTCCCGGAGCCAACATCACCGGCACCTCCGACAGCCTTGACACCGAGGCGATCATGAATCTCATCTTCGCCGCGAATCCGTCTGCGACGAAGGTCGGTCTGCTCTATGACCTCGGCCAGGATTCCTCGACCGCCGCGATCGCCTCCGCCAAGGCCTATCTCGACGGCAAGGGCGTTGCCTACTCGGTCCGCACCGGCACCAACGTCGACGAGATCAAGCTTGCCGCTCAGGCGCTCATCGCCGACGGCGTCCAGGCGGTATTCACCCCCTCCGACAACACCGTTATGACGGCTGAGCTCTCGATCTACGAGGCTCTCGCCGCCGCCGGCATCCCTCACTACGCCGGAGCCGATTCCTTCGCCCTCAACGGCGCTTTCTGCGGCTACGGCGTCGACTACGCACAGCTCGGCAGAGTGACCGGCGAGATGGCTGCCGATATCCTGATCGAAGGCAAGGATCCCGGCAAGGTCGCGGTTAAGTTCTTCGACAACGGAACCGCCACCGTCAACACCGAGACCTGCACCGCGCTCGGCTTAAGCATCGACGCGATCAAAGAGGCCTTTGCTCCCTACTGCTCAAAATTCGAGACCATCACGACCGCCGAAAGCTTCAGCTGAGCCATCCGCTTCTCGGGGCGCCCGGCCGCGGATGACCTGACGCCCCCGACATCTTCTTTTGAGGTTTTATTGACATGAGGGATCTCTTGCCTCTCTTTCAGACGGCCGCCGAGATCGGCCTTATCGACGCGCTGACCGTCCTCGCCCTGTTTCTGTCCTATTCCATGCTGAACGTCTGCGATCTGTCGACCGACGGCTGCTTTACGCTCGGGGCGGTAGTGGGAGCGATGGTGGCCTATTCGGGCCACCCCTGGCTTTCGCTGATCGCCGCCGTCGCCGCCGGAGTGACATCCGGCTTTGTCACAGCCTTTCTCCAGACGAGAATGGGCATCAACAGTCTGCTTGCCGGGATCATCGTCAACACCGGACTCTATTCGGTGAATATCGCTGTATTAAAAAACTCATCGATAGTAAATCTGAACAAGACCGAGACGGTGTTCACTAAACTGAGAGGGGTTCTCGGCGAGGGCGCCGGATCCTTCTCGAAGCTCATCATCGGCGCCTTCGCGGTCGCCCTTTCGGTGGTCCTTATCGTTCTCTTTCTGAAGACAAGACTGGGGCTTGCAATAAGGGCGACCGGAAACAATCCGGACATGGTCAAATCGTCGTCGATAAATCCCGTTTTTACGACTACGGTCGGACTCTGTGTCGCCAACGCCTTCACGGCGCTTTCGGGCTGTCTCCTGGCGCAGTCACAGAAGTCGGCCGAGATCAATATGGGCAGCGGAATGGTCACCGTCGCGCTCGCCTCGCTGCTGATAGGGAATACCTTTTTCAGAAGAGGCGGGATAGCGGTGAAGGCAGTCGGAGCGGTGGTCGGATCGATCCTCTTCAGGCTCGTTTACACCCTCGCGCTCAGTCTCAGCATGCCCGCATATATGCTCAAGGCTGTCTCGTCGGTGATAGTCATCCTGGCCATCTCGGGGCCTTATATAAGCAATAATTTCCCCGAGCTGAAAAGACGGTTAGCACACAGACGGAATAAAGCCGCCGGCAGCGGCCACAACGGGGAAGGAGGCGGCGATGCTTAAGCTCGAAGGCATTTCCAAGACCTTCCATCCCGGGACCGCCGACAGCCAGAAGGTCTTTGACTCTCTCTCGCTGAACGTGGCGAGAGGCGAGTTCGTGACGATAATCGGCGCGAACGGAGCGGGGAAGTCCACCCTGTTCAACATCATCGCCGGGACTGTTTCCCCCGACAGCGGCAGGGTCGTCCTGGGAGGCGAGGACATAACCTTTACTCCGGTTCATATCCGCTCTAAGAACATCGGCAGGCTCTTTCAGGATCCGATGAAGGGGACCGCTCCGGGGCTGTCGATAGAGGAGAACCTGGCGCTTGCCGCCGGGCGCGGCGGGTGGTTCTCGCATATATCCAGAGCCGACAGAGAATCCTTCCGCGAGCGTCTGGCGATGCTCGGCATGGGACTTGAGGAGCGGATGAAACAGCCTGTGGGGCTGCTGTCTGGCGGACAGCGCCAGGCGCTGTCGCTGATGATGGCGACCTTCAATCCGCCGAAGCTGCTTCTGCTCGACGAGCATACCGCCGCACTCGATCCCGCTACGGCCGAAAAGGTGATGGAGATCACGAAGCGGACCGTCGGGGAGGGAGGGCTAACCTGTCTGATGATCACCCACAATATGTCCGCGGCCCTCGAATTCGGGGACCGGACGCTGATGATGGACCGGGGCAGGATCATTTTCGACACCTCCGGCGCCGAGAGGGCGGCGCTGACCGTACCCGATCTCCTTAGGAAGTTCCGCGCCTGCGCGGGCAGGGAATTCGATACCGACAGAGTCCTTCTCACTGAAAAATGAAAAAACCGTTCGGAGCCGGAAGGCTCCGAACGGTTTTTTCATAAATGATGTCAGGACAGGCTGTCCTTGTCCTTGTTGCGGATTACGAAACGTCTTACCTTTCCGCTGATCGTTTTCGGGAGCTCGTCGGTGAACTCGACGACACGCGGGTATTTGTACGGCGCGGTGTGTGTCTTGACGTAATTCTGGATCTCCTTTTTCAGGGCATCTGTGCCTACAGTGCCCTTTGTCAGGATGATCGTGGCTTTTACTATCTGACCGCGGATCTCGTCGGGAACGGCGGTCACCGCGCATTCGAGAACATATGGGAGCTCCATTATGACGCTCTCGATCTCGAAGGGGCCTATGCGGTAGCCCGACGATTTGATGACGTCGTCGATCCTTCCGATATACCAGAAGTAGCCGTCCTCGTCGATCGTCGCGGTGTCGCCGGTGTGGTAGAATCCGTCATGCATGGCGGCGTCGGTGCCTTCCTTGTCCTTGAAATACCCTAAGAAGAGACCGCAGGGCTTGCCTTCGCGGATGTCGATGCAGATCTCGCCGGGTTCACCCGGCTCGCAGGGCTTTCCTTCGGGATTGAGCAAAGCGACTTTGTAGAGAGGGGAGGGCTTGCCCATCGATCCCGGCTTCGGGATCATTCCCATGAAGTTGCCGATGACGAGGGTGGTCTCTGTCTGTCCGAAGGCCTCCATTATCCTAAGACCGGTCGAATTGTAGAAAATGTTCGAGACTTCGGGGTTTAGCGCCTCTCCGGCGGTCGTTGCATAGACGATCGAGGAGAGGTTGTATTTCGAGAGATCCTCTCTGATGAGATATCTGTAGATCGTCGGAGGCGCGCAGAAGGTGGTTATGCGGTATTTCTCGAAGAGCGGCAGGATATCCGCGGGATTGAATCTGTCGAAGTCGTAGGTGAATACCGGAGCTTCGCAGAGCCACTGGCCGTATAGCTTGCCCCAGAGCGCTTTGCCCCAGCCGGTGTCGGAAACGGTGAAGTGGAGACCGTCGGGATGGACCGAATGCCAGCATCTGGCGGTGATGTAGTGCCCGAGAGGATATGTGCAGCTGTGGGTGGCTATGCGGGGGTATCCGGAGGTGCCCGATGTGAAGAGCATTATCATCGGGTCTTCTCCGCATATCGAGTCCTTCGTGCGGGGGAATCTGTCTGAGCAGAGGGTCATCTCGCTGTTGTAGTCGAACCATCCGTCGCGTTTTCCGCCGACCAGGATCTTTATCATGTCGGGGCGGTTTGCGGCGGCTGCCTCGGCGTGGAGATGCGTCTCCCCGTCGGCCGTACAGACGATCGCGGTGACGTCGGCCGATTCGTATCTGTATTCGAAATCATGCAGGACGAGCTGGTTCGTCGCGGGAATGGCTATCGCGCCGAGCTTGTGGAGCGCGAGCATGCAGAACCAGAACTGGTAGTGGCGTTTCAGCACGAGCATGACGCGGTCGCCCTTCTTGATGCCGAGCGAGGCGAAATAGTTCGCTGTCATGTTCGAGTACTTCGACATGTCTCCGAAGGTGAAGGAGTGATCCCGCTTGTTTGCTCCGACCCAGAGCATCGCGCGCTTGTCGGGAGTTTTCTCGGCGATCCTGTCTACCACGTCGAAGGCGAAATTGAATCTTTCGGCGTTCTTGAAGCGGACTCCGTTTACTATCCCGTTCTGATCGAAGGAGAGGTCGATAAACTCGTCGCAGACCGTCTTGAGCGGACGGTCGCCCGGAGACGTAACGCTTACCGGGGTCTGATCGAAGGAGTTGTCGTCCTCGCCGGGCTTGATCACGATAGCGTAGATCTCGCAGACCTTGCCGCCGAGCGCCCTTAGGGCGTGGGGAGCCGATGAGTTGTAGTAGATCGTGTCTCCCTCTGTCAGTATCTCGATCCGGTTGTGGATCCTAATCTCGAGCTTGCCCTTGATGACTATGTCTATCTCCTGTCCGTTGTGATGTGTGAAGACGGGAGGCTCGTTCCCGCTCTCGGGAGGGATGCTTACCCAGAAGGGTTCGGCGTTCTTGTGCTTGAAGGAGGGAGCGAGGTTGTTGTAGACAAAACCGGTGTTCCTGGCGATCGGCATGCCGTCGCCCTTGCGGGTGACGGTATAGAGCGACAGATTCGGGCTGGTACCTTCGAGTATATCTCTCATCTCGACGCCGAAGGTATCGGCGGCCTTATATATGAAGGTAAACGGAAAGTCCCGTTCGCCCAGCTCCAGCGCCCGGTATTCGTCAAGCGATACCTCGGTCTTGGCTGCTGCCTCCTGCTCGCTCATTCCCGCGACTTCGCGGAGAGTCCTGATCCTGGAGGCGACTTCACGGATCTCTTTGTTCATCATTTCGATACTTCCTGCCTGTAATAATAGAATATGGGGTGCGAAAGGTGGCTTAGTCGGCGCGGAAGAAAGAATCCGTGTAGCAATTGCGGGCGCCCGGCTATTCTGATATGCGTATTATTATTCGTTTTTTCTTTATAACTGTTCGGGGCTGAAGGATGCCTCGGAGGCCTCCCTGATCTCCTCGACCGCTTCCGCGGGATCTTCGGCTTTGAAGACCGACGAACCCGCCACGATCACGTTGGCACCGGCGGAGGTCAGAAGGCCGACGTTTTTCGCCCCGATCCCGCCGTCGACCTCGATGTCAAGATCAAGGCCGCGCGTTTCTGCCTCATATCTCACCGCGGCGATCTTTTCCGTCATCCCTTCGATCAGCTTCTGTCCTCCGAATCCGGGATAGACGGTCATTACCAGGACCATCTTTACCGAGGAAAGGAAAGGGAAGACCGCCTCGGCGGGAGTGTCGGGGGATATCGCGATCCCGGCTTTTACTCCGCGTGAGCGGATCTTTTCGATCACACGCGCCGGATCGTCGACCGCTTCGAGGTGAAAGGTTAGGATGTCGGCTCCGGCGTCGATGAAGGCGTCGGCGTATTTTTCGGGATCGGTTATCATGAGGTGAACGTCGAAGATCAGGCCGGAGCGCTTTCTGAGCGATCCGACGACCTGCGGTCCGAGCGAGAGGTTCGGGACGAAATGACCGTCCATGACGTCGATGTGAAGATAATCGGCGGCGTATTCGATCTTTGCCACGTCCTCGCCTAGCGCCGAAAAGTCGGCGGCCAGGATCGACGGGGATATAAGTATCATAGGTCTTTTCGGTTTGAATTCATTCATTTGTTTCAGTCCTCCTTCCGGCAGATAAGGCATACGGCGTGGGCCGCGATGCCCTTTCCGGTCCCGGTAAAGCCGAGCTTTTCCTCGGTCGTCGCCTTTACGCTGACGCAGGAAATATCGGTGTCGAGCGCGGAAGCTATCCTGCCGCGCATCAGCTCGATATAGGGCGCCAGCTTCGGGCGCTGGGCTATCACTGTAGAGTCGATGTTGACGACTCTCCAGCCTGCCTCACCGATCAGCTCCGCTACCTTCTTCAGCAGGATAAGGCTGTCGGCTCCGGCATATGCCGGATCGGTATCGGGGAAATGCTTCCCGATGTCTCCCATCGCCGCTGCTCCGAGCAGTGAGTCGCAGATCGCGTGGAGAAGAACGTCGGCGTCTGAGTGACCGTCGAGGCCTTTTTCAAAGGGGATCGCGACTCCCCCGATCATGAGTTTGCGTCCCGGAACAAGCCGGTGTACGTCGTATCCGTGTCCGATTCTGATCATTTCAACAATTCAGGTGTGGTTTGATTTAAAACGCCCGGGGCAGCGCTTGCCGAACGGCGTCCGGGGTCAGGAAGTCGTCCCCGCGGATTCCTTTTCCCTGAAGGCCAGGATCGCCTCCGCGATCGCGAGGTCGGCGGGCTCGGTGATCTTGATATTAGTTCTGCCGCAGTCCACGGATTTGATCTTAACTCCTATCCGTTCTACGAGTGCGTTGTCGTCGGTCGTCTCGAAGCCCTCCTCTGCCGCAGAGTATACCGCGGCCCGGTAGAGCCCGATCTCGAAGACCTGAGGTGTAGCGGCAAGCCTGACGCCGCTCCGCTCCACCGTGGAGGCGATCAGCTCTTTCTGTATATCTGACTGAGAATCGCCGAGAGTCTTGACTGTATCGCATGGAAGCGAAACGGCGGTGGCCGCGCGGTGTCTGTATGCTTCGAGACATACGCGGTCTATCATCCCGGGAGTAGTCAGCGGCCGCGCTCCGTCGGCGACGGCGACATAGGAGGTGTCCTTCAGCCTTTTGTCCGCCGCGATCGCCTCAAGCCCGCACATGACCGATTCCTGCCGGGTCGCGCCTCCGGGTATTACCGACAAAAGCTTGCCGATCTCAAAGCATTCGCGGTACTCCTGAAAGAGCGCCAGATCTTCCTCCCTGACGACCGCCACTATGGCGTCGATATATGACGCTCTGTCGTATGCCCGCAGGGCATGGACGACCACAGGCATCCCGGCAAGCGGCATATGCTGCTTCGAAACAGCCCCTCCCATGCGCGAAGAGGCTCCGGCAGCGGCGATGATCGCGGTTGTGAATCTGCGTCCCGATCTGCCTACAGCCGCCCTCAGCGCCTCGGCGATGTCTCTGAGCGTCTGCCTTTCCTTCTCGGAAGCCACTTTTTATACGTTCTCCTCTGTGTCCTGAGCGGCGCAGAGCTCGTCGGCGGTCCCGTTCTCGATCGCGGCAAGTTCCTGCTGACGCCTTATGTGGCGGGGCTCGGTCAGGGCCTCGGTGGTGAAGAAGGTGTCGCAGATGTCCTTCATGAGATCGAAGCCTATGACTCTTGCGCCCATGCAGAGGACGTTCGCGTCGTTGTGCTGCCTTGCCATCTCTGCGGAGAATATGTCGCCGCAGAGGGCAGCTCTGATCCCGCGGTGCTTGTTCGCGGCGATGGATATCCCTATTCCGGTGCCGCAGATGAGGATCGCGAAATCTCCCTCGCCGTCAAGGAGCCTCTTACAGGTCTTGTGCGCCTCGAGAGGATAGTCGCAGCTTTCCGACGAGTATGTGCCGCAGTCGGTCACAGAGTAACCTTTCGAAGAAAGATAGCCGATAAGCTTCCCTTTGACGGCAAATCCTGCGTGGTCGCTTCCGATAAGAATCCTTTTCATCATTTACTCTCCTTTTGTTTGGGCGGCTCTCGCAAGGCGTTCGAGCCTTTCTCTCTCAGCCTGGGGAGGACGGAGATAAACAGGTCTCAGCGCGGCGTCGTCCACCGCCTCGCCTCTTTCGTATGCCCTGAGCGCGGCCAGGGCGACCGAATATGCCGACTGGAATCCGAGTCGATCCGAGAATACCGTTTCAGGGCCGTCCCGCAGTCCGCCGAGAGCCCCGAGAAGGATCGCAGAGCCGTCTCCGCAGACAGCCGTCCTCCTTCCAAGCCCAGCGAGTTCAGAGGCGAGGGAGGCGGCGGAAACCGCCCTGTCGGGTGTGAGCCTTTCCGGTCTACCGTTCTTTATCTCAAACAGGGCGTTGTACAGCTGATTCCTTCTGGCGTCCATGACCGGACAGACCATGGTCCCGTCGGGATGCAGCCCTTTGTGATTCAGAGAGAGCGCATCGAGGGATGACACGCCGGCGCAGGGCTTTCCCCTGCCGTAGGCAAGACCTTTTACGGTGGCAACGCCGATCCTCACCCCGGTAAAGGAACCCGGACCGGCGGAGCAGGCAAAAAGGTCTATATCGGCGGGAGTCATGCCCAGCCTTGAGAGGATCGCTTCGGTCATCGGAAGAAGCGTTTCGCTGTGGGTATTGCCGTTGTTGAGGGTGAACTCAGCCAGCAGTTTTTCGCCGTCGCAGAGGGCGACAGAGGCTATAACTGCGGTGCTGTCACATGCAAAAATAATCATTCTTTAACCGTTTGTGCGGTGATATGCCGGAGATCCCCGGTTCCGGCTCCGGTCTTTTCGATGCGCACCTCGATCCTCTCGGGGGGGAGGGCGTATCCGATCAGATCCGCCCACTCCACCAGCGTGATACCGTCATCGGGATAATCGTAATAGCCGGTCGAGTAGAGATCGTCGCCGTCCTTTATCCTGTAGACGTCGAAGTGGTAGACCGGGATCTTTCCCCCGATATACTCGTTGACCACTGTATATGTCGGAGAGGTGACTTCGGCGCGGGGATCAAAGCGGGACACGAGCCCCGAGGCGAAGACGGTCTTTCCGGTGCCGAGGTCGCCGCACAGACAGATGAACCGGGGCAGAGAGGGATCTTCGATGAGTTTTTCCGCCAGAAGACTGCCGCAGTCCCGCGTCTTTTCGGCTGAATCCGAATATATATCGAAAAGAGGAGCCTTTGATGCCATTTTTCCTTTATCCAAAGGTCAGTTCGACTTCGGGAAGCTGTCCTTCAGTCCGACTATGCGGTTGAAGACAGACTCGTATTTCGTGTCTTTGACGTAATAGCCGTTCCTGACGAACTGGAACCGGTCGCCCGGGGCGGCGTCAGCGAGCGAGCTTTCGATCCGGCAGCCGGTCAGTCTGACCGCCGAGTCGGGATTGAGGTAATCGCCGTAGGTCTTTCCCTCGGGCATATCGTCGATGTTGCCCAGCGTGAAAAGATGGTCGAAGAGCATGACGTCGCAGCTCGCGGCGTGTCTGTCGGAGAGCCAGTGTATCGTGCCCTTTATCTTGCGGCCGTCGGCGGGATTGCCGTTGCCCGACTCAAGGTCGGCAGAGACGTGGATCGTCTTTATGCTGCCGTCGGGGTTTTTTTCGACCGATTCGAACTTTACGATGTAGGCACCCATGAGCCTGACCTCGCCGCCCGGCTTCAGTCTGAAGTATTTCGGCGGCGGGACCTCGGCGAAATCATCCGCCTCGATCACGAGCTCCCGTGAGAAGGGAAGCGATCTCGTACCGGCGGAGGGATCCCTCGGATTCTCGGGAAGCTCGAAATACTCAACTTTGTCCACGGGATAGTTGTCGACGGTTACCCGGACCGGATTCAGTATACCGATCCTTCGGGGAGCTGTTTCGTTAAGTTCTTCGCGTATGCAGTGTTCAAGCAGTTCGATGTCGACCACGCTGTATGCCTTGGCGACGCCTGCCCTGTCGACGAAATCGAAGATGGCGGAGGGAGTGTATCCGCGGCGGCGCAGGCCGCAGATGGTGGGCATGCGCGGATCGTCCCAGCCGTCGACGAGACCGGTCTCGACGAGCCGGCGGAGGTAGCGCTTGCTCATTACGGTATGCGTCACATTGAGCCGCGCGAATTCCCGCTGCTTCGGTTTGGGATCGAATCCGATATTGTCGACCACCCATTCGTAGAGCGGACGGTGGTTTTCGAACTCGAGAGAGCAGAGCGAGTGAGTGATCCCCTCAAGCGCGTCCTGGATCGGATGCGCGAAGTCATAGAGCGGATAGATGCACCATTTGTCTCCCTGGCGGTGGTGGGAGGTGTGGACGATCCGGTAGATGGCGGGGTCGCGCATGTTCATGTTCGGGCTCGCCATATCGATCTTCGCTCTCAGCGTACGGCTGCCGTCGGGGAACTCGCCCTTTTTCATGCGTTCGAAAAGATCGAGATTCTCTTCGACCGAGCGGCCTCTGAAGGGGGACTCGCGTCCCGGCTCGGTAAGAGTACCGCGGTATTCCCGCATTTCATCGGCAGAGAGGTCGTCAACATAGGCCTTGCCGTCCTTGATGAGCTTCACGGCGAATTCGTAGCATTTGTCAAAATAGTCTGAGCCGTAAAAGACGCCGCCCGTCGGCTCGCAACCGAGCCAGCAGAGATCCTCGTAGATGGCTCTGACATACTCGTCGTCCTCTTTGACCGGGTTGGTGTCGTCGTATCTGAGATTGAAGAGACCGCCGTATTTTGCGGCTACCACGGTGTTTATGCGTATCGCCTTTGCCGACCCGATGTGAAGATAACCGTTGGGCTCGGGCGGGAACCTGGTGTGTATCTTCAGCGAGGGATTCTCCGCGAGATCGGCGTCGATGATGTCGTGTATGAAGTTGCCCGTGATCTGTTTTTCTTCCATAAATACTGTCCTCTGCGGGAATAATAAAAAAATATATAATATTATACTACAATTATTTTGATTTGTCTACAGATTTTCTAATAAAAAAGGCGGACGTCCGCGCGGTGTGAATTCCCAAAGTAAATTCCACAGTGGAATTTGCGATGGAATTTACTCTGGGAAAAAAATATGGTAGAATTTAGTCTGGGAAAAGGAGGCCCAGACAATGGAAACCAAAAGCAAAAAGAACAAGCACATGACTCTTGA
>JAEEGL012478299.1_pt1 | contig 29683 bp, 35 predicted proteins | sample 9134231 | NCBI WGS metagenome assembly JAEEGL01 (sample SAMN16246548, study PRJNA631951) | gut metagenome | biome: gut microbiome; feature: rumen; material: fiber-attached | host: Bos | place: Iran: Karaj | collected 2018-10
ATTATTTTAATGTTACAACTGCTCCAACTTCTTCTAACTGGCTCTTAAGTGATTCAGCTTCTTCTTTAGAAACACCTTCTTTGATTACCTTTGGAGCTGCTTCTACAACTGCCTTAGCATCAGCAAGACCTAAACCGCAAGCATCTTTAACTGCTTTGATAACTTTGATCTTCTGTCCACCAACTTCTGTTAACTCAACGTCGAACTCTGTCTTCTCTGCTGCTGCTGCGTCTCCGCCTGCTGCTCCAGCTGCAACTACAACACCTGCTGCTGCTGATACTCCAAATTCTTCTTCACATGCTTTTACTAATTCATTTAACTCTAATACTGATAATCCTTTGATTACTTCAATGATTTCTGCTGTTGTCATTGTAATTTCCTCCATTTTAAAATTATTTTTTCATTTATTATAAAATTAACTTTTGCCATATTCATTATGGTCTTTTGTCATATATCAGCTTCGGTACTGCCTCATCCTGACACATGATTCTCGCATCTTATGCTACTTCGTCATTCTTCTCAGCGATCTGCTTAATAACACGAGCAAAGTTTGCGATAGGTGACTGGATACTTCCAAGTAATTTTGAGATAAGAACGTCTCTTGATGGTACGTTAGCGATTTCTTTAACGCCTGCTGCATCATAGTATGTTCCTTCTACTACTCCACCTTTAACTTCAAGAGCTTCTGCTTCTTTTGCAAAGTTGCAAAGAATTCTAGCAGCTGCTGTTGCATCATCCTTACATACAGCGATAGCTGTAGGTCCTTCAAGATGCTGTGCTAACTCTTCGAACTCTGTTCCTTTGATAGCGAAGTTGATCATAGTGTTCTTGTATACTTTGTATACTACACCTGCTTCTCTTAACTGCTTACGAAGATTTGTATCCTGTTCAACAGTAAGACCACGGTAATCAACTACAACTGCTGTTGCAGCGCCATCAAGTAATTCAGAAATCTCATCAACTATAGGTTTCTTTTCTTCTACTTTAGCCATGATTTTTTGCCTCCTTATATTATTCGGGTTCTCAACCAAATATATGCCGGGAGCAAGCTCCTAAATATATAGAAAGCCTCTCTGCCAAAGACAGAGAGGCGTAATAAGTCATATCTGTTTGATCTTATTTCCTCGGTAGGCGACCAACGGTCTTACACTTTCGTACCTACTGTCTACGGCATTGGTATTCAAACCAATATGCATGATAGCATATCTTTTTATATATTGTCAACCTTACGGCAACAATCTTTTTTATATATTGCAATTACTGATTAGTTAGCTAACTTAACCGGGTTCAATTTAACTCCAGGACCCATTGTAGATGTAAGTGTAACTGACTTTAAGTACTGACCTTTAACTGCAGCTGGTTTAGCTTTGTTGATAGCTTCCATTAATGCGTCAAAGTTCTGAAGTAACTGCTCTTCTGAGAATGAAGCTTTTCCAACAGGAACGTGAACGATATTTGTCTTGTCAAGTCTGTACTCAATCTTACCAGCCTTGATATCGTTTACTGCCTTTGTTACATCCATAGTAACTGTTCCTGCTTTTGGGTTTGGCATTAAGCCCTTAGGTCCGAGAACACGACCTAAACGTCCAACAACACCCATCATGTCTGGTGTAGCAACAACTACGTCGAAGTCTAACCATCCATCATTCTGGATCTTTGGAACTAATTCGTCACCACCAACAAAATCTGCTCCTGCAGCTTCTGCTTCAGCAACTTTATCGCCTTTAGCGAATACTAAAACTCTTACAGTCTTACCTGTACCGTTTGGTAATACAACGGCACCACGGATCTGCTGATCTGCGTGACGTCCGTCACAACCTGTTCTGATGTGACATTCGATTGTTTCGTCAAATTTAGCTGTAGCACCTTTCTTTACTAAAGAAATTGCTTCTTCTTTATCGTATAATGTAGCTCTGTCGATTGACTTTGCTGCCTCTACGTATTTCTTTCCTCTCTTCATTTAAAAACCTCCTTGTGGTAATAACGGATAAACCTCCCACATTCTTTCAATCTATTAATCTGTAACTTTGATTCCCATACTTCTAGCTGTTCCGGCAATCATGCTGATTGCTGCATCAATGCTAGCTGCATTTAAATCTGGCATTTTGAGTTCTGCAATCTTCTGAACTTCGTCTCTTGAGATTGTAGCAACTGTAGTTGTCTTTGAGTTAGCTGCTCCAGACTGAATCTTGCAAGCTTTCTTTAATAAAACTGCTGCTGGAGGAGTTTTAGTTACGAAAGTAAAACTCTTGTCATTGTAAACTGTGATAACTACAGGAATGATCATTCCCGGCTGATCAGCAGTTCTTGCGTTAAAGTCCTTTGTGAACTGTACAATGTTTACACCATGCTGTCCAAGTGCTGGACCAACTGGTGGCGCTGGTGTTGCTTTGCCAGCTTCGATCTGCAATTTGATATATCCTTCGATTTTCTTTGCCATCTTCGGCACCTCCTAAATTTGTGGTATTAGCGGGAATCCCTCCCACTGCCTTATGTTGCACCATAAGACATACTTCTTTATCATTAAAGCTTATGCTTTAACTACTACTTAAAGTTTTTTGACTTCGGTGAAAGCAAGTTCAACCGGAGTCTCACGTCCAAACACCTCAACGTTAATTGTGACTGTCTGTCTGCTTTCATCAATCTTCTTGATGATACCTGCTACGCCTTCCCATGCGCCTGACTTAACTGAAACAGTGTCGCCAACTTCAAAGTCGATTTCGACTTTTCCAACATTAACACCCATGTTAAGCATTTCGGCCTCAGTAAGTGGAACTGGTTTAGATCCCGGTCCTACAAATCCTGTAACACCTCTTGTATTACGAACAACATACCATGTATCGTCATTCATAATCATATTAATCAAAACATATCCCGGGAACATCTTTTTCTGTGACACTTTTCTGACACCATCTTTGAGTTCCACAACTTCCTGCATTGGTACTGACACCTCTAATATCTGATCCTGCAAGTTACGATTCTCTATTGTCTTTTCGATATTAGTCTTTACTTTGTTCTCATACCCTGAATAAGTATGAACTACATACCAATTTGACTCTGACATATAATCACCTTTACCTTTTCAAAATTTACGCAATAATTTTATCAAGTGCTGTCTGAATACCAGCATCAAGTAATACGATTATTAATGCTAAGATAACTGTAATTATCACAACAGTAGCAGTCTGTTTTACAACAGATTCTTTGTCAGGCCAAATAATCTTGTTAAATTCAGCCTTTAAACCTTTCCAGTAGGAACTAAGTGACATTTTGTTATTTGATTCACTCATAATTAACCTCCTATTATAGACTGCTTACTATTTTGTTTCTTTGTGCAATGTGTGCTTTCTGCAGAACTTACAATATTTCTGAGTTTCCATTCTGTCCGGATGACTCTTCTTATCTTTAGTCATATTGTAATTACGCTGTTTGCACTCTGTACATTCTAATGTAATTTTTGTTCTCACGGCTTCATACCTCCAATATTCCTCTTTACATAACAGGTCCTAATTTTTAGGCATAAAAAAAAGACCTATTCGCTCGTTAAACAACTATACCATACAAAGCAACCCTCGTCAAGCACTTATATTTTTTTAATAATTTCTTTAATGTGCATGTCTTAATGGTTACACATTCTTTCTTTGTACCGGCACCCCTGCGCTTATGCATGCGAAATACACTTTTTGTATCCCTGCCTTCTTTAATATGTATGCACAGGCATCAATCGTTGCTCCCGTAGTATATATATCATCTACAATCAGGACATTCCTGTATCTTTTTGCCTTAGAAACATCCACCCCAAATGCACCTCTCAGATTAACATATCTCATATAGTCACTGAATTCTTTTTGTGGCGATGTCTTGTTCTTTCTTATAATAAGCTTATCATCATACAAAATCCCTGTTTTCCTTGCTATCTGTTTAGCAAATTCTGCAGCCTGATTGTACCCTCTTTTTATTTCTCTGCTCTTATGTATTGGCACCGGAATTATAGCGTCTATGTTCCACTTTTCAAAATATTTTCCGTAATTATTCACTATTTCACGCGAAAAGAAATCTGCATAATCTCTTCGATTCTTATACTTGAAATCATATATGGAATTACGTATATCACCGGTGTGCACAAACAGACTTACGCCCTGCTCAAACTGATGGATTCCTCTGTCACACTCATCGCAATATACTTTTGATGCCTCCTGTAACATCCTTCCACACTTTTTGCAGACAGGTTCTCTCGTATAATAAACTTTTCCCAAGCACGTCCTGCATATGCCGATATTACCCACAGGTACTACATCACCACATACAGGGCATGTCGCCGGAAAAAATAATGATATTAAATTATTTATTGTCTTTGAAATATCTATCGCTCATCCCTCCGTGTACCTTCATCCCTTTACACATATATCAAAGCGAAAAATTCTGTATTTGGAACTTTAGTCCCGTATATCTTTTCATTTGATTTTCATTATCAATCATATGCTGAAACGTCTCATTGCTTCCAACAATGCAAACACATTTTTTTGCCCTTGTCACTGCCGTATACAAAAGATTCCTATTCATTAAAAATGAGGAACCTGCTAACAGTGGCAATATAACTGCAGGGTACTCGCTTCCCTGAGACTTATGTATGGTGATTGAATATGCAAGTTCCAATTCATCTAACTGTTTGAAAGAATATATCACATATTTGTCGTCCTCAAACTCAATCTCCATAAGCTCAGACTGGTTGTTTATTCTTCTGATAATACCTATATCGCCATTAAAAACACCCATACCTGTCTCAATACAAATACCCGATGGCAACCTCTGCTCCCACTCAAGCTGATAGTTGTTCTTTATCTGCATTACCTTGTCGCCAACGCGAAAAACTGTGTCTCCGTATTTTTTTTCGGCCTTACTGTCAGATGGGGGATTCATGTATTTTTGGAGTTCTTCATTGAAGCCTTCAACTCCAAGGGTACCTTTTCTCATCGGAGTAAGAACCTGAATATCAAATTCATCTGCCCCTACATAACCCGGAAGTTTTGTTTTTATAAGACCAATTGTGGCATTAACCACATCCATTGCCGTTGTCCTGTTTATAAATAAAAAGTCTTTGCTCTTATTGTCAAGAATAATGTGCTCACCTTTATTGATCTTGTGAGCATTTATTACAATGTCACTCTCGCCCGCCTGTCTAAAAATCTTGTCCAGTTTGACAACATTAAATGTTTCGGAATCTATAATATCTTTAAGAACATTTCCCGGTCCAACACTAGGCAACTGATTTGCATCACCAACCAGTATAAGTCTTGAGCCAACAGGTATCGCTTTGAGAAGTGAATGCATCAAAAACAAATCAACCATGGACATCTCATCCACGATAATAACATCTGATAGCAGTGGATTTTCTTCATTTCTCTCAAATCTGGCATCATCATCTCCGGGTTCATCAGCGATTCCCCTAAGTTCCAACAGTCTGTGGATGGTCTGTGCTTCGTAACCTGTCGCCTCGGACATTCTCTTAGCCGCTCTTCCTGTCGGTGCCGCAAGACTAATTGTCAGTCCGTCGGCAGCAAACATTCTTATTATAGTGTTGATAGTCGTGGTCTTTCCTGTACCCGGTCCTCCGGTAATAACAAGAAGTCCGTTTGACTGTGCTTCAACTACCGCCTCTCTCTGCCTCTCATCCAAATGTATATCCTGCTTTCTCTGAATAGCTTCTATCTTGAGATTGGTAGTTTCTTCATCTGTAACGAGGGTATGGTTAAGATCATGAAGCATCCTTGCTACATTCAATTCCGTATAATAGTATGTCGATAAATATACCACCGACACACCTTCTATTTCTTTTACTACAACTTTTCCGTCCATAATAAGATCCGAAAAGTAGGTATCAAGCAAATCAAAATTATATGATTCGTCCATATCTTCCCACATTTCTTGAAGTTCTAATATGGAGATTGTTCTTCTCACCAGTTCTTCCTTTGGAAGATATATGTGTCCCTGCATCGCCGCCTGTGCAAGCGAATAAACCATTCCACTCTTTATTCTGAAGGAAGAATGGACATCTATTCCTGTCTTTTTTGCAATATCATCGGCAACTTTGAATCCCACTCCCGGAATATCATCAGCCATCTGATACGGATTATTTTTCAGGATATTGTATACATCCTGCCCATAACGATTGTATATCTTTACTGTAAGCCCTACGGAAATACCATACTGCTGTAGAAACATCATGGCTGCTCGCATATCTTTCTTTTCTACTATCTGCTCGCTTATGGCAATAGCCTTCTTCATGCTTATGCCTCTGACTTCCGCAAGTCTTTCGGGCTCTTCTTCTATTATTCTGAAGGTTTCTTCCCCAAATGCTTTTACGATTCGCTCTGCCAGAATAAGTTTCAGCCCCTTTATCGCTCCCGAGCCTAAATATCTGGTTATGGACAATACATCACTTGGCTGCTTGACCTCATATCTGTCAACAACCATCTGCTTACCATAAATCGGATGATTTACCTCTTTGCCCTCAACCTCTATGTACTCACCCTCGCTTATGAGTTGGAAGTAACCTGTACATGTCATGGTTTTATTGTCGTATGCTAATTCCAGAACTGTATATCCGTTGTTCTCGTTCGCATACAGTATTCTTTCAACATAACCTTCTAGTTTCATATATTTCCTTTATATTTTCATATGTCTTTTCTATTACTTATCACTGTTTTGTTCATCAAAGAACTTGAGATATTTTCCAGTACCTATGGCAACGGAAGTCATTGGATCTTCAGAAGTCATAGTGTTGATTCCTGTCTTTGCCTCAATCAGTTCCTCAAGTCCTCTTAAGAGACTTCCGCCTCCTGTAAGAACAATACCTCTGACTGCAATATCTGCCGACAATTCAGGAGGTGTCTCCTCAAGCACCTGATGAATTGCATCAATAATCTGCGCTGTAACCTCCCTGAGTGCTTCCTCAGTTTCTTCAGATGTAACATTTACAACCTTTGGAAGTCCTGTAACGAGATTTCTTCCCCTCACTTCCATAGACTTGCTCTCTGATTTTTTGAAACATGTTCCAATATTTACCTTTATTTCTTCGGCAGTTCTGTCTCCAATAAGAAGGTTATGCTTCTTCCTCATATATTTGACAATAGCCTCATCAAAATCATCTCCTGCAAGTTTAACAGAATTACTTACTACAATTCCTCCAAGAGATATAACGGCAATGTCTGTTGTACCACCACCTATATCAACTATCATGTTTCCGCAAGGCTTCATAATATCGATTCCCGAACCTATGGCTGCTGCAAGAGGTTCCTCAACAATAATAACTTCTCTTGCTCCGGCCTGATATGAAGCATCCTCTACAGCCTTTGTCTCAACTTCAGTAGCACCGCTTGGTACACATACACTGATTCTAGGCTTCTTATAAGAACGACGGCCAATCGATTTCTGGATGAAATATTTTATCATCTGTTCTGTAATAGTATAGTCTGATATAACTCCCTGTCTGAGTGGTCTTACTGCCACAATATTGCCCGGTGTTCTTCCTATCATAAGTCTGGCCTCTTCACCAATGGCTTTTATCTTGTTAGTGTCTCTGTCAAATGCCACAACTGAAGGCTCCTTCAACACTACTCCTTTTCCTTCTATATACACAAGAATACTTGCTGTTCCCAAATCTATTCCAATATCTGTATTAAAAAACATCGATATTCCTCCCAAAAATTTTGTACTTTTCTTATTATATACAATTTGTGTATAAAATTAAAGTCAATAAATAAATTTACCGATTCGTCAAAAATTTTCTTGAAATTTTACCAATTATTTTTCCTGATTTTCCCTTATTTTATGGGCTTTTTCAGGTTTCAAAATCGCTTCTCAAAATTTTTCCATAAAATCTTTGTTTTGTTCACATTTTATTCACATTTGTTGATTACTATAATAGTGTACTATTTAGCCGATAGTACAGCATAGTTTGTATCCGATATACAAATATCGGATTTTAAGTTTTTCATACTCAACCTAGTGGGTGAGATTCCCACTAGGTCCCCCGAAAGTAACACCGCATCGAAAGATGCGGTTTTTTGTTATCCACGACGAGCCAAGTGGAAATCTGTGCTTTTCTTCCGCATTTTTTGTTCAGTTTCATATTTTGTCTTTGTAGCCATTCCTCCTCTTATATGTCGTTCCGCCTTATTTTTGTCCAATACTTTTCTAACTTCTGCTGCCAGCACCGGATTAAGTGCATATATCCTGACGCTCAAATCCTGATGAGCTGTACTCTTACTCACGCCAAAATATTTAGCCGTAGCTCTTACTGTAGAATTGTTGTTCACAGTATACTTTGCCATCTCTAAAGTTCTTCTTTCTATATATTCCCTCAATCTTTGTCCTTTTATTTCTTTGTACATACTATTCGAAAAGCCATAATATATTACAAAAAAATTTAAGGGACCGACCATCAGGCCAGCCCCTTAGTTTCTAACTCTTTTATAATCCACGCAATCGCATCTTCATCATTTTTCACCGCTATTCTTTTTGATATTTCTTTCACCTCATCTGTGGCATTATCAACTGCATAACTAATATCCGCAATTTCAAGCATCGAAATATCGTTATCATAATCCCCTACACATACACTGGTTGTTACATCTTCAAAATAGTCCTTCAAGAATTCAACAGCCATTCCTTTTCCACTTTCAATGTCCTGCATTTCAAGTCCGTTTGCCCAACTTGCCGCAAAATTGAATTCACCCCCAAACTTTTCACGAAGATCTTTTCTCACTGCCGGAAGCATATCCTCAGGCATAACAAAAACCATCTTCGCCATAGCCTCCGGAAGATTATCACTCATCACAGCAAATTGCGGTCTTGTTTCTTTGTTTCCTTCCATAGAATCAATTTGTTCCTTGCACGCATCACTAACTTTAATAGTTTCATATTTAAAAATATCTTCCATTGGTTTATAACAGCCTGAAGTCTCATCAGTATAATTAATCCAATACTCCCAAATTCCCGGCCAGTTGTTATTCAGATACTCCACAACTTTAAGAGCTTTTTCAGTTTTCATCGTAGCTGTTTTTAAAACTTCATTTTTCTCTATATCAAAAATCAGAACCCCGTTAAGTGAAATAACCGGTGCGTTTATTTTTAATTTGTCTGCATATTTATTGAGATGTTCAGGAAATCTTCCGGTAGCCAGGGTAAACCTTCCACCCTCACTCTGAAAATATCTGATTGCCTCAGCATTTGCATCTGATAAATGTCCGTCTTTGTCCGTAAGTGTACCATCACAATCTGTGCACATTAAAATTCCATCAAACTTTCCCATTATTTTCTCCTTGTTATTTATAATTGTTGTTTATCGTTGCTGTTTATACTTATCCTTTCATTTTCATAACGTATATACGTTGGAACATGTCATATCACTCCTGAGCTTATCATATTACAGACGATTTTTGCTTTTTCTTCTTTTTCATCTGTATTGCCCATAGCTCTTCTACAGATGATTTTTGCTTTTTCTTCTTTTTCGTCTGTATCGCCCATAGCTCTTCTACAGATGATTTTTGCTTTTTCTTCTTTTTCGTCTGTATCGCCCATATTTCTTCTACAGATGATTTTTGCTTTTTCTTCTTTTTCGTCTGTATTGCCCATATTTCTTCTACAGACGATTTTTGCTTTTTCTTCTTTTTCATCTGTATCGCTCATATTTCTTCTACAGACAATTTTGACAATTTCTTCTTTTTCGTCTGTATTGCCCATAGCTCTTCTACAGACGATTTTGGCTTTTTCTTCTTTTTCATCTGTATCGCCCATATTTCTTCTACAGACGATTTTGGCTTTTTCTTCTTTTTCATCTGTATTGCCCATATTTCTTCTACAGACGATTTTGACAATTTCTTCTTACATTTCCAACAATCATCTTGGCTCCGTAATAATGATGACATTACTTCAAAATGCATCTTTCGCTAATTCGCTTAATTTCTCTTCTATAATTTTTAGTTCATGCATATCAAGGCAATTGGGACGGCTGTTTCTTTCAACCATTTTCATACACGCATCAAGTGTCATCCACTCCACACTCTCTAACTCTTCTTTTTGGCATGCGATATCCTCTGCCTCAACGTCTTTGAAAACGATAAAGACTCTGCTAATCTGATTATCAACAAATTCTTTGCCGTGGAATATATTTCGTCTGATTCCTCTTGACGGCTTTATTCCACAATCGATGAACTCCTTATCTTCTGCGTCTATTCCCAGTTCTTCATTCAGTTCTCTTCTGGCTGATTCAATGTACCCACATCCGGCAGGAATATGCCCGGCACTTGAAACATCAAGGCACCCAGGATATGCATCTTTATCAGCACTTCTTTTTTGAAGAAGTAGTTCATATATTCCATTATTCTTTCTCACAACCCAAACATGTGATGTTCTGTGGCGAATTCCCTTTGCATGAGCACTCTCCCTATCCACAGTCTCTCCCGTTGGTTCTCCGTATTCATCAACAACGTCTAAAATTTCCATATTAACTCCAGTTATATTTATTATTTCGTTATTATCCTTACTACCAATTTTTTGTTCTTTCAAGACTCGCTGACCACATACCATATACCACATACCACACAGCATTTACCACACAGCATTTACCACACAGCATTTGCCACGCAGCATATAGCATATAACATACAGCATATCATCATCTCATCATTTCATTCCATCTTGCATTCACTGCCTCAAGTTCTTTTTTCTCCATGATTCTGTTTCTGTCACTGAGTATGGCAAGCATCTCATCAGCAACCTCTTCAAGTGGCAATTTGTCATATTGCATAAGATATCCTATCATTCTTCTTGCGGTAAAATCCGTATTAAGATTTTTTGTTATCTCATCACAAAAGCCTGCCGGATATCCTTTTTTTAACATTATTTCATATAGTTCTTTGCTTTTCTCTGATTTATTAATCATTACTAAAATTTTCTCCTTTTTGTCCCCTATCTTTATTTATAAGGTTTATACAATTTTTCGATATCACGATCGTAGACATAATCTACTTTTTCATCGGTTTGCACAATTTTCCAATTCAGCAGTTTACACAATACCACTTCAAAATCGTCCTTTTCTACACTATATGTATTATTCGCCACATTCAACGCTCTTTCTAGTTCTTTAAGAGACACTCTCGCTCCTGATATTTTTACATCACCTTTGTAATATTCTATTTCTATTATCATATTATTGCACCCAAGGGATACTTCCACAACTAAAATTTTATTTTTCTCCTGTATATAATATCACAATTTATTAATTTCACAATCACTACATTATATATCTTCCTCTCACAATTAGGTACGTTTCCCCAATACATTTAAGTTACATTTAAGTACCTATAAAAAGCCTACAAAATACAAAAATTACCTCTTGACTTTTTCGAACGTCAGTTCGATAATATAATTACAAACTTAAGTAGGAGGTGGTAGGTATGCACGACACAATTTCAACTTCATCTTCATCCGACTGTTCCACGCATTTAGTTCGCTACTATATGTGCATAGACTTCAAGTCATTTTATGCTTCAGTTGAATGCGTAGAGCGTGGCCTTAATCCTCTTACAGCCAAGTTGGTTGTTGCCGATCCGGACAGATCCAAAGGCACTATATGTCTTGCAGTATCTCCGGCACTGAAAGCCCTTGGCGTTAAGAACCGCTGCCGCATTTTTGAGATACCGGACTCCATTGACTATGTTGTTGCCAAACCGCGTATGCAGCTTTATATTGATTACTCAGCCAGGATATATAAGTTGTATCTCAAGTACCTTAGTAAGGATGACATTCAGGTATACTCCATAGATGAATCTTTTATGGATGTAACTGAGTATCTTTCTCTTTACAAATGTACACCAAGGGAGTTGGCCTCAAAAATTATGGCAGATGTGTTATCCACAACGGGTATTCCTTCTGCCTGTGGCATAGGGACTAATATATACCTTGCCAAAGTAGCACTTGATATAACTGCCAAGCATTCTCCTGACAGAATAAGTTTTTTGGATGAAGATTTATATAAGAAGAGTCTTTGGCACCACAAACCTCTCACTGACTTTTGGCAGATAGGAAACGGAATATCCAATAGGCTTGCAAGTCTTGGCATAACTACTATGGTGGAACTTGCCCACACTGACACCGAACTTCTCTATAAGACTTTCGGTATAAACGCATCTTATCTCATAGATCACGCCTGGGGAAAAGAGCCCACTACCATTTCAAGAATCAAAGCTTACGAATGCTCTTCCCACTCACTTTCCAGCGGCCAGGTTCTTATGAGAGACTACAAATTCGAAGAAGCATCCATCATTCTCAAAGAGATGGTTGATTTATTATGTCTTGATTTAGTGGACAAACATTTAATCACAGACAACATATTTCTTCACATAGGATACAGCAACTACGTTCTTCCATCCCTTAACAAGAGCAAAAAGTTGTCTACCCCGACAAGTTCATGCCGTATACTGACTGATTCTTTCATCAAACTATATAACGAGTCTGTTGATAGAACCACGCCCATAAGGAGAATATCCATCACATTTGGAAAAGTTTTTGACGAAAGTTTTGAACAATATGATTTATTTTACGATACTACCATGCTTGAAAAAGAGCGTTCCATTCAACATAGTGTAAATGAAATCAAACACAGATTTGGAAAAAATGCCATTCTAAAAGGAATGAATCTTTTAGATTGTGCCACCACCAGGCAACGTAATTCTCAGATAGGAGGTCACAACGCATGAGCAATGCAGACAGAGCAAAAATATTCATCCCCTTTGATGCGCTGACCGGATTTGGTCGTGCCATACATGACGCTGAAAAAGAATATATCCCCAGAAAGATTTTATCCGAGGATGTAAAAGAAGAGTTAGATTTCAAGCTCAAGAACTTATCTATTGGCGAACTGTTAAGCATAACATATTACACTGGTTCGGATTATACCAAGGTTACCGGCATTCTCACAGATATATCTTTCAAAACCCGTTCGCTCACACTTGATGAAAACCTGATATGTTTTAAAGATATATCTGACATTAGCGCTTTATAAATCTTTGTAGATATGTTTAGTACTCCTCACTAAACATATCTACCATTTTCCTTCTCCTCTTTTTGTTTTCTTTTTCATCGTCTGATTGGGCTACTATTTCTTTTCTGTTTTCGATAAGATAGTCCACATCAAACATTACTGAATCCAAAAAGTCAATAACTTCATCATTGTTATCAGCATCTTCCATAAGCATCTTGTAAATATTTTCGAGAACTGCTTCTATTCTCTCTTTGTCTTTTCCGCTTTTGTACATTGATAACAACTGCTGAATAAGTTTTAAAATATCATCTAATTTCATAGCCAGTTTCCTTTCCTAATTACACAGTCAACTAATTCTATCACATTGGCGTTCCAACTTCTATGAGATTTCCATCAAAATCGTAAAATCTGATAACCTTCTGTCCCCAACTATGTTCCATGAGTTCATTCACATACACAATATCAGGATAAAGTTTTTTTAATTTCAAATCAAACTTTTCGATATCTTTTTCTTCAAAATACAATTCACCGGAATTACTTTCCGAAATAACCTCCCTCTCTAAAAACTTTTCCCAAATATCTTTTTGCTGAAGTACAAGACCTTCAGTCATAATAACGTTCCCCTCATTATCCAAAACCACTTCCAAACCAAAAAGATCGTGATAAAATTTTTTCGACTGTTCAATATCTTTTACAACTATCAATACATTCCTTAATTTCATAATACATCACTTTCTAAAACATCCAACTACTGTTTTGTTACTCACCACTTAGCATGCATTTTCTCTAATTAGGCATCATCTCATATCTGATGCACATTTAATCTCTGATACACATTTAATCAATTTCTCTATAGTTCAATTGCCCAATTTATTAATCAGTAACTTCCCACAAATATTTACTCAAATCCACTTTTCCATCTTCTACTTCTACCCCATCTGCTCTAAGAAGCTTTTCCTGTACGCCTTCACCAAATGCAAAATTACCGGTAAGTTCTCCCTTTGAATTAACCACTCTGAAACATGGAATATTTACAGGGTCCGGATTATTGTGAAGTGCATTACCTACCGCACGGGACATCTTGCTATTTCCTGCAAGTTCTGCAATCAATCCATAAGTTGCAACTTTTCCTGCCGGAATTTTTTTGACTGCTTCATAAATTCTTTTTGTTGGAGTATCGGTAATAATATCATAACTCTCAGCTACCATCCTCTTTATATCTTTGTCCGGAATTGAGCCATCCAAAATAATAGTATTCCAATGCTCTTTATTCTGATGATATCCGGGAATCACGGCGTCATAGGCTTGTCGCCACATATCCCTCCACTCAGGATCAACTTTTACATTCAAATTGATATAACCATCTTTTTCATAAATCCACAAAAATGCCTTCTTGCTCCCTTTCACTCTAATCAATTGCCAATTAGTATCACGAAAAGGAGTTTCCATATATGTATTTTCAAAAGACAATCCATATTTGATTGCCTGCTCTCTAGTTTTCATAAATAATCTCCAAACTTTCTACTCTTCTATCTTTCACATTTTTACACAATCAAATCTGAAACAAAAGTTACCTTATATGTGCATTTCTGCAACTCTCGCGGAGCGTATATCAGATGCAAGATACAATTACTGTTCCAAACGGGGCAAGTGATAATTTTGCAATTTTGAAAAACTGTATTCCAAATGGAATTCCAATTATAGTCATACACAAAATACATCCCATAAAGAAATGTGCCAGTGCCATCCATATTCCAAAAAACAGGAACCATATTACATTTACTATAAAAGAAACTGCGCCTCCTCCATATTCCACTTCCTTACCAAATGGACAAAATGACATCAACGCGAACTTAAAGCACTGAATTCCGTAAGGGATTCCGATAATAGAAATACACCAAACTACTCCTGCTCCCGCCCATAAAAGGCCGCTCAAAAATCCTCCAAAGATAAACCAAATAATATTTCCAAAAAAACTCATTATAGTTCTCCTTTTCCTGCTGATATCTACTTTTCATATTACTTTTTTATAAACTCGGAATACTTCGTATCCCTCGTTAACTTATAGTGTAAATGCAAATGCCTGCTTCGCAGTCGCTTGCATTTCTTCCTATAAGTTATATTATACTTTTGTTTACGATTTCAAACAATTGCATATAAGCATTTTTTTACTTTTACACCTTGAAATATTATCTGAAATATTATATTCTAAAAGTGGTTTTGTACAACTGGCGGATAAGTGGGAGCACCCACGGGGAGTACAAAACATGAGAAAGATAGCCGACCGCCTGGGCAACCACTAGGTTACCCAGGTGGTTTTATTATTTTTAAGAAAAGGAGAAACACTATGAAAATGCTTTCACTTGAAAACGAATTGAAAGAAAACGCATACCCAGGACGTGGTATTGTCATTGGTAAAACTCCAAATGGCAAGTATGCAGTAACAGCTTACTTCATTATGGGAAGAAGCGAAAACAGCAGAAACAGAGTTTTTGTTGAAGACGGAGAGGGTATTCGTACTCAGGCATTTGATCCTTCAAAGTTAGTTGACCCAAGTCTTATCATCTATGCTCCTGTAAGAGTTCTTGACAATAAGACAATAGTTACTAACGGAGATCAGACTGACACAGTTTATGATTTAATGAAGGAAGGTAAGACATTTGAAGAATCTCTCAGAACAAGAAAGTTCGAGCCTGACGGTCCAAACTACACACCAAGAATTTCAGGTCTTATGGAAATCGAGAATGGTGAGTACAACTACTCAATGTCTATCTTAAAGAGCAACAATGGAAACCCTGATGCATGCAACAGATACACTTTTGCATACTCTAATCCGGTTGCAGGTGAAGGACATTTCATTCACACATATATGCATGACGGCAATCCACTCCCAAGTTTTGAAGGAGAGCCAAAGCTCGTTGCTATCGATGATGATATGAATAAATTTACAGAAATGCTTTGGACAAGTCTCAACGAAGACAACAAAGTTTCATTATTCGTAAGATACATCGACATCGCAACAGGAACATATGAAACAAAAATCATCAACAAAAACAAATAATTTCAAAACTTATACTTTAGAAATGTGAATTACAGATGCTTTCATAAAGTATACACTATGAAATATATTTATCGGAAAGGATTTATAGAAATGAAAGAATTAGAATTAAAATATGGTTGTAATCCAAATCAGAAGCCTTCAAGAATTTTTATGGAAGACGGCGAACTTCCTATCGAAGTTTTAAACGGAAAGCCTGGATATATCAACTTCCTTGATGCTTTCAACGGATGGCAGTTAGTTAAAGAGTTAAAGCAGGCAACTGGTCTTCCTGCAGCAACTTCTTTCAAGCATGTTTCTCCTGCAGGTGCTGCTGTAGGTCTTCCACTTAGCGAAGTTGAAGCAAAGATTTACTGGGTTGACGATCTTGGAGAGTTATCTCCACTTGCTTGCGCATACTCAAGAGCAAGAGGTGCTGACAGAATGTCTTCATACGGTGACTTCATCGCACTTTCTGATGTTTGTGACGTATCAACAGCTAAGGTTATCAAGAGAGAGTTCTCTGACGGAATTATTGCTCCTGGATATGAGCCTGAAGCTCTTGAAATCTTAAAGGAGAAAAAGAAAGGTGCTTACGCAATCATTCAGATTGATCCTAACTATGTTCCAACGGCTCTTGAAAGAAAAGAAGTTTTTGGTATCACTTTCGAGCAGGGACGTAACGAACTCAACATTGATGATGATTTCTTCGCAAATGTTGTAACAGAAAACAAAGAACTTTCAAAGCAGGCTAAGATTGATATGGCAATCTCAATGATTACTCTTAAATATACACAGTCTAACTCAGTATGTTTCGTTAAAAACGGGCAGGCAATCGGTGTTGGTGCCGGACAGCAGTCAAGAATCCACTGCGTAAGACTTGCAGGACAGAAAGCTGACAACTGGTTACTTCGTCAGTGTCCAAAGGTATTAAATCTTCCATTCAGAGATGATATGAAGAGAGCTGAAAGAGATAACGCTATCGATCTTTATATCGGTGAAGAGTACATGGACGTTTTAGCAGACGGTGCTTGGGAGAGAGTATTTACAGAGAAGCCAGAAGTATTCACAAAAGAAGAGAAGCAGGCTTGGCTTGCGCAGGCTGAAGGAATCACTCTTGGTTCTGACGCATTCTTCCCATTCAGTGATAACATTGAGAGAGCTGCAAAGAGCGGCGTTAAGTATGTTGCACAGCCGGGTGGTTCTATCCGTGATCAGGACGTTATCGACGCATGTAACAAATACGGAATGGTAATGAGCTTCACAGGTTTGAGACTCTTCCATCACTAAAATAAAATTTATTCTGCAAATAAAACATATAACAATATATATATAACAGTATATATATCAGTATATATATAACAGAAAGAATCCACAATTCGAGTCTAAACATCTCGTAATTGTGGATTCTTTATTCATCTCAAGAAAAACAAAGTCGACACATTGCATCTTAGTCAACTCTTTCTCCTTAGTATTTTCTTATTTCATCGCTGGCTTCATCAGTAGTATTTTTAATAGATTTAATTACCACATAGTAGCTAACGTTATCGTTCACTTTGACTTCTACTCGTTCTCCAGCCTTATGTCCCATAATGGCTTTGCCTATAGGTGACTCTGTACTGATTCTGCCTGCCAAAGAATCCCCCCTCATAGTAGTGACGAGCTTGTAAGTTTCTGTTTCATCATCATCTTCAAAATATATTTCCACTGTATTGTCTATACCTACCTCATCATCCTTTGAATCATCTGAGATAACTTCTGCAGTTTTTAGTATTCTCTCAAGATAACGTATACGGCTCTCATTTTTATTCTTGTCTCTTTTAGCTGCATGGTACTCAAAGTTTTCACTCAAATCACCATGAGCTCTGGCTTCCTTTACAGCCTCAAGTGCTTCCGGTCTCACAACGAGTTTCCTATGTTTAATTTCTTCTTCAATCTTCCTCACATCATTTTCAGTAAGTTTCATAATTCCTCCAAAATCAACTATAAATACAATTCGCAAATAGCCCTGCAAATTACGAAAAGAGCCCTTCGGCTCTTTTCATAAAATGTAACAACATTATTTAATAAATTACCTTATCTTTCATCAATGTCGACGTAATGACGTTCCTCACACATACTCACGTATGCAGGTCTCATAATCTTATCCATATTAACAAGCTCTTCTAGTCTGTGAGCACTCCAACCAACAATTCTTGCAATGGCAAATATAGGTGTGTAAAGTTCCGGTGGAATATCAAGCATTCCGTAAACCAAACCACTGTAGAAATCAACATTTGCACTAACACCCTTGTAGATATGTCTCTCTTCTGCAATAACCTCAGGTCCCAATCTCTCAATCATGCTATAAAGTGCAAAATCTTTTTCTCTCTTCTTTTCAATTGCAAGTTTCTCAACAAACCCCTTAAACACTTCTGCTCTTGGGTCTGAAATCGAGTAAACCGCATGTCCCATACCATATATTAAACCTTTATTATCAAAAGCTTCTTTGTGAAGTATCTTTCTAAGGTACTCTTTCACTTCATTCTCATCTGTTATATCATTTACATTCTTTTTGATATCAGCAATCATCTTAACAACTTTGATATTGGCGCCACCGTGTTTTGGTCCTTTCAAAGAAGAAAGAGCTGCCGCGACAACAGAATATGTATCAGAACCGGAAGAAGTAACAACTCTTGTGGTAAATGTCGAATTATTTCCACCACCATGCTCCATATGAAGAATGAGTGCTATATCAAGAACTTTTGCCTCAAGATCCGTATAATTTTTATCAGGACGAAGCATTCTCAAAAGATTCTCTGCAGCTGACTTTTCCGGATCAGGTCTGTGAATATACAAACTCTTATTTCTCTCATAATGGTTGTAAGCATGATATGCATAAACAGCAATCATTGGAAAAATACCAATCAGCATAATACTCTGTCTGATAACATTTTCTATGGATGTATCTGCACAGTCAGAATCGTAAGACGCCAAAGTAAGAACACTCTTTGTTATGGCATTCATAATATCCTCACTAGGTGCTTTCATAACAACATCCCTGACAAAATTCTTAGGTAACTTTCTTGAATGCGCAATAGTTTTTGAAAAATCTGCTAACTGCTCCTTGTTTGGAAGTTCTCCGAACAACAACAGATAAGCTGTCTCTTCAAAACCAAATCTGTCATCGTCAATAAATCCGTCAATAAGATTGTGGATATCATAACCTCTGTAAAACAATCTTCCCTCACAAGGTACAGACTCACCATCAACTATCTTTGCAGACTCAATTCTGGAAATATTTGTAAGCCCTGTTACAACACCTTTTCCATTCTGATCTCTGAGTCCTCTCTTTACTCCAAATTCATAAAAGAACTTGCCGTCAACTGCATCATTCTTTATTACTTTATCTCTATACTGTTCTCTTAAAGTGTTAAAATCTCCCTTAGTTTTTACCATCTACTCTCCTATCCTGCCTCACCAATAGTGTCAAAAAATCAATAAATAAAATAAACAGCGTGTTTAAACACTTCAAATACCGTCTCTCTTCGCCCACTCTCTTTTTCCCCATCAAGAGACCAGTCATTTGCTACATTATCTTTGATAACAGCATTTGAAATCGGTATAAGTTCCACTCCTTCTCCATAGGTCTGCGTCTGCAATTTGTTGATAAGCGTTCCCAATTCTATCAAATCTCTCGGAAACTTAATCAACAACATTTCAAACAAACCATCCGTGAAATCAACTCTCTGTTTATCTATCGTCATAACTCCACCAATCGATGTGGAATTACATATTGCGGCAAAAATAAAGTCATCCTTTATTCTTTTTCCATCATATTCAATATCAAGTCTAAGTGGTTTTATATTTGTCAAATCCTTTGCCCCCTCTAAGATATAGGCAAAGTGTCCTAATATATTTTTTGCATTTTGAGGTGTTTCATATGAAGTTCTTGTAAATATTCCGGTTGACGCAGTATACACAAAATATCTCTCATTAAATCTTCCGATATCGATATATTTTGGTGTGCCGTTAACAATATTCTTTGCCGCTGTAACCGGAACACTTGAAAGCTGGAGACTGGCTGCAAAATCATTTGTCGAGCCTGCCGGAATATATCCAAGAGGTGCACCAACTCCCGATTCGATGATTCCTTCAATAACTTCATTGAGCGTTCCATCGCCACCCATGCACACAATCAAATCACATTTTCTACAGTGCTTTCCCACCATCTTGGTAGCATCGCCCTGAAAACGTGTAAAATGAATCTCAGTATCATAACCGTACTCATAGAAGACATTTATTATATCCGGTAATACTTCTTCTCGTTTCTTTTGTCCTGCTTTTGGGTTAATTATAAAGACAAGCTTCTTGTTCTCTTCCATAACTATCTCCCTTTCTATAACGGTCATATTTAAATTACAGTTTTACTACAGTTATCTAATCTGTCCGTCACCATAAATCTTGTACTTGAATGACTGCAATTCAGGAAGTCCGACAGGACCTCTTGCATGCATCTTCTGTGTAGAAATACCAATTTCTGCACCAAATCCAAACTCACCGCCATCAGTGAATCTTGTACTTGCATTTACATATACAGCAGCTGCATCAATTCTGTTCATAAATAATTCTGCAGTTTTCATATTCTCTGTAACTATACACTCACTGTGACCTGTTGAATATTTGTAAATATGTGCAATTGCATCTTCCACGCTATCCACAATCTTAACTGCCATCTTGTAATCAAGATATTCATTTGCCCAATCGCTCTCACCGGCAACTTCCATGTCCATAATATCTCTTGCACGGTCATCACCGTAGAACTGAACATTCTTTTCATCCATTTTCGCCTTAATAGCAACCAATGCTTCTTTGGCAATATCCTTATGAAGAATGAGTGTCTCAGCAGCATTACATACTGATGGCCTTGATGTCTTTGCATTGAATGCAATCTCTACTGCCTTTGCAATATCGGCGTCCTTGTCAATATAAACATGACAATTACCAACACCTGTCTCAATTACAGGCACTGTAGAATTCTTGACAACTGCCTGAATAAGACCTGCTCCACCTCTTGGAATCAGCACGTCAACATATCCTGAGAGCTGCATAAGTTCATTTGCGCTGTCTCTTGAAGTATCCTGAACAAGCTGAATAACATCTTCAGGGAAACCTGCCTCAGCAACTGCTTTTCTCATTATTGAAGCAATGACTTTATTTGAGTTGATTGCTTCCTTTCCTCCACGAAGAATAACTGTATTTCCTGACTTCAGACAAAGTGCAGCCGCATCAGATGTAACATTTGGTCTTGCCTCATAAATAACACCAATTACACCAAGTGGTACGCTAACCTTTTTGATAACTAATCCGTTAGGTCTTGTGGTCTCACTTAGTATTCTTCCAACAGGATCATCGAGAGCTGCAACATCTGTCACTCCCTTTGCCAATCCTTTTATTCGATCTGCATCTAATTTTAATCTGTCCTGAAGCGAAACTGACATGCCATTGTTCTTACCATTTTCAATGTCAATGGTATTCGCCTCTATAATCTCATCAGTTCCTGCAATAATCGCATCCGCGATACACTGCAATGCTTTGTTCTTTTCTTCTGTAGTCGCAACAGAAAGCACTCTCTCAGCTTCTTTTGCTTTCTGTCCCATCTCTATCATAATCTCGTGAATTCCCATCTAATCCTCCTTGTTAGCAACAAAGAAAGTTCCAACCTGTCTTCCTTCCAAAACTCTGTAAATATTCTCAGGATCTGCTCCATTCATGATGATAGTATCAATACCTACTGCAGTAGTTACCTGTGCAGCCATAAGCTTTGTAACCATACCACCTGTACCAAGGGCAGAACCTTTTCCGCCTGCAAGTTTGAACAAGTCCTCTGTAATCTCTTTCACAACAGGAATCAGCTGTGCATCTTCGTCAGTGCTTGGATTTGCTGTGTAAAGTCCGTCCTGATCTGTCAAAATAAGTAATGCATCAGCATTAATCAGCTTTGCAACTATTGCTGAAAGATTATCGTTATCGCCATATACAATCTCATCGATAGCTATGGAATCATTCTCATTGATAATTGGAATTGCACCATATTCAAACGTCTTATCAAATGCATTGATAAGATTCTTCTTACAATCAGGATTCTCAACATCTCTCTTTGTAATGAGGAACTGACCAACAACGTGACCATACTCACCGAACATCTTGTCATACATAAACATAAGCTCACACTGCCCGATAGTAGCTGCTGCCTGACGTCCTTCTGTATCGTTTGGGCGCTCTGAAAGTCCTAACTTTCCAACTCCTACTCCGATTGCTCCTGATGTTACAAGTGCAACTTCAATACCTGAATTAACTATATCTGAGAGAACTCTGACAAGATTTCTCATACTTCTAATATTTGTTTTTCCTGTACTGTGTGTTAATGTTGATGTTCCAACTTTAACTACAATTCTCTTTGGATTTTTTAAAACTGCCATATCTTTTATAACCCGAACTCGTCGTCTCCTTTCAAAAATATCGTTGGTATCTGACAAGCCATGGGGTTTGAAGAGTTGTCCGGGCAACCCATTGTCTTTACATCTTTTTCTATGTTACCTTCTTCATCAACTTTGATATTTACGTGACCTGCGCCTTCTGCCATTGTTCCGTCAAGAACAGCAATGAGGTCATCTATCATCTGATCCTTAGTCATACAATCCTCTCCTTTACAATTAATTTACTCTCTAGTATACCATTTTTAGTACAAAAATACTACACTGTCTTAATTATTGATTGATTTGATAAGATTTACCATCTCGATTGCTCCACATGCAGCATCGTAACCTTTGTTTCCTGCTTTTGTTCCGGCTCTCTCAATAGCCTGCTCAATATTGTCTGTTGTAATAACACCAAACATTGTAGGCACACCTGTTTCCATTCCAACCTGAGCAATTCCCTTGCTAACCTCTGCGCATACAAAATCATAATGACTTGTTGATCCCTTAATAACTGCTCCAACACAAACAATTGCATCATACTTACCGGACTGTGCCATCTTCTTTGCAATCATTGGAATCTCAAATGCTCCCGGAACCCATGCAAGATCAATATCTTCATCACTGAGTCCGTGTCTCACGAGCGCATCCTTTGCTCCTCCGATAAGCTTTGAAACAATAAATTCATTAAATCTTGCTGCTACAATTCCTACTTTAATATCACTTGCTACTACATTTCCTTCTAATACTCTCATTTTCTTTTCGCCTTTCTTAAACCTTATTAATTGTATTAATTATCTAAAATATCTTTTTTATTAATTGTATTTTTGCTTCTCTGATATTATCATCTTAAAATGTTCATTCTATGAACCATTAATTACAATTCATAATCTGTCATATGATTCATTTTAAGCTGTTTTGTTTTCAAATAGAAATAATCATGTTTCTGAGGCGCTATCTGCAATGGAACTCTGTCCACAATGGAAATTCCGTATCCAGACAGCCCTGTTATTTTTGTTGGATTATTTGTAATAAGCTTAAGCTGCTTTGCACCTATATCTGCAAGTATCTGTGCACCCACACCATACTCTCGCATATCTGCAGGGAATCCCAGTTTGATATTAGCCTCTACTGTATCAAGACCCTGTTCCTGAAGTTCATATGCTTTCAATTTATTAAGAAGGCCTATACCTCTACCTTCCTGTCTCAGATAAAGAAGAACTCCTCTTCCTTCTTCAGCTATAAGCTTCATAGCACTGTCAAGCTGTTCTCCACAGTCACATCTCTTTGATCCGAAAACATCACCTGTAAGACATTCCGAATGAACACGGCAAAGTACCGGCTCACCATCAGCAACATCTCCCATTGTAAGTGCCACATGATGTTCTCCATTGATAAGATTCTTATATCCGATGATTTTGAATTCACCGTATTTTGTTGGCATATTTGCCTCAGCTTCTTTTTTTATAATGCTCTCATGATTCATTCTGTACTGAACCAAATCTGCGATAGTAACAACTGTGAGATTCTCTTCTTCTGCAAATTCAAGAAGCTCTGTCTTTCTCATCATTGTTCCATCATCTTTCATAATTTCACAACAAAGACCACACTCTTTAAGACCTGCAAGTCTAACAAGATCAACTGTCGCCTCTGTATGACCGTTTCTTACAAGAACTCCACCCTCTTTTGCGCGAAGCGGAAACATATGTCCAGGTCTTCTGAAATCTTCAGGCTTTGCACCGTCCTCAACAGCTTTCATTGCTGTGAGAGAACGTTCTACAGCCGAGATACCGGTTGTTGTATCAACGTGATCAATTGAAACTGTAAATGCAGTTCCATGATTATCTGTATTTACAGGAACCATCTGCTCTAGTCCCAGGTCTTCACACAGTTTTCCACTCATAGGCATGCAGATAAGACCTTTGGCTTTGCTTGCCATCATATTAACATTTTCAGTTGTTGCAAACTCTGCTGCACAGATTAAATCACCTTCGTTTTCTCTGTCGGGATCATCAATTACAAGTATAACTTTGCCCTCTCTCAAATCTTTGAGTGCATCTTCAATTGTACCAATTTCTTTAGCCATACTTACCTCCTAAAATCCATTTTCTCTCAAAAAATCCATTGTAATTTTGCTTTCATGTTTTTCATCATTTGTATTATTAAACTGTAAAAGTTTTTCAACATATTTACCAAGCATGTCGCATTCGACATTAATCATATCACCGGTCTGTTTACCTTTAAGATTTGTCACCAGTCTGGTATGAGGAATTGTAGAGACTTTAAAGCTGTCCTCATCAACACTTGCAACCGTAAGACTGATTCCATCAAGTGTTACTGAACCTTTCTCCACAATATATCTTGTCAGTTTTTTATCAACTGTTATTGTATACCACACTGCATTTTCATCCTGAACAATATCAGTGATATATCCGACTGAGTCAATGTGCCCCGACACTATATGTCCGCCAAACCTGCCGTTAGCAGCCATAGCCCTCTCTAAATTAACAGTGCTCCCCCCCGTCAATTTGCCAAGGGAACTTCTGTTAGCCGTCTCCGCCATCACATCTGCAGTAAAATAATTACTTCCCATGGATGTGACTGTAAGGCACACTCCATTTACAGCAATGCTGTCACCAATCGCTGTATTCTCCAGAACTTTTGAACATTGTATCGTCAGCACTGCAGATACATGATTCTTCTTTATATTCTGCACGGTACCTGTCTCTTCAATGATACCCGTAAACATCACCATTCCACCTTTCTTAGTTTCAAAATGTATACTTTTAAAGATACCCCGTAACAAGTATATCACTTCCCTTTGTTTCAATTGACATTTCATGAAGTTCGAGGGCATCTTTCATATACATAATGCCTTTTCCTTCCACAGGACTTTTTGCATCACTTCCTCCTACGAGTTTTGGTGCAATATAAATATATGCTTTTGCAACAAGTCCTGACTGTAACATAGAAGAATTGAGCGTTCCACCTCCCTCAAGAAGTATTCCGTCAACACCTCTCTTATAGAGTTCTTCCATCAGCATATTCAAATCTATGTGGCCACATTCATCCTCTTTTGTGAAGATAATGTCAACTCCTTCATCTGTAAGTTTCTGTATTTTTTCTGCCATGTCATGCTGTTCTTTTAAACTGCCTTTGCAGGCAATTATCGTCTCTGCCTCTTTTGCAGTTTTGACTATATTTGACTCAAGTGGAATTCTAAGGTTACTGTCACATATTATTCTTGTGTGGTATTCCTGTTCACCCTCAATTCTCACTGTCAGTAAAGGATCATCTGCAAGTACTGTTCCTATCCCTGCCATTATTCCCCTGTATCTTTTTCTAAGTTCCTGCACATGAATTCTTGATTCGTCACAGGATACCCATTTTGAATCTCCGTTTTCACAGGCAATCTTGCCATCAATTGTCATTGCGTATTTCATTGCAACAAAGGGTTTCTTATAAGCCATTCCATAGAAAAAAACTTCATTTGCCCTGTCACATTCATCTTTAAGAATTCCTGTTTCAACTTCGATTCCATGCTCCTCAAGAATTCTTACACCATTTCCTGCAACTTTTGGGTTGTTATCCATACTTCCGACAAACACTCTCTTTATTCCACGCTCAATGATAATATCTGTACATGGCGGAGTCTTTCCATGATGGCAGCATGGTTCTAATGTGACGTACATATCTGCTCCCGTAACATCACCTTCAAATGAAGTGAGCGCCTCACGCTCTGCATGAAACATGCCACAGCGATGATGATATCCGGTTGTGAGGATTTCTCCGTCTCTGACCACCACACAACCTACCATTGGATTAGGTGACGTATGGCCTTCTGCTTTTAATGCAAGGTCAAGAGCCATTCTCATATAATCTTCTTTGTTCATAAAAATCTCCATTCATAAAAGAAGCCCTGAGATAAAATCTCAGGGCGTATTACACAAAAAATATGTAGTAACTCTACATCTATCTTCTCTCATCCAGACTGTCAGGATATGTAATCCTGTGCTAACGCAACTGTCGGCTTCGGAATTGCAAAAGCTCACCGAATCATGCAAAACTGCTCGCGGGCTTTACCGCCGGTAGGGAATCTCACCCTGCCCTGAAGATTATCATTATGAGTATAAATTAAATATATCAAATTGTAAAGTTTATTCTGTCCGGACTACCCCTCACGCATCAGGAGTTGTATCTGATTGGGTTGTTTCTCCCTCATCAGCAGTCGCATCTACCTGCGCAGCTTCTCTTGCCTCAGCTGCTTCCCTTTCCATTCTTCTCTTATGTAATTCAGAAATAATGTCCTGGGCATTTCGGATCTTTGATGTTACGCTGTTTTCTTCCTCATTATCAGTATCCTTTGCAGAATCTGCGTTTTCCTCCTTAGAGTCAGTTTCCGAGGTCTCCTCAGGCTTATTTATTACATAAACAACATGATTAGAGCAACCCATAAGTTCGTCTTTCTTACAAATGATATAGTGATAATTGAGCCATCTGTTAAACTGCTTCTCGTTCATGTCTTCCATCTTGTCTCTGATAAGCATTGCAACACCTTCTGCCGCAAAACGTTCGGTATACCTGATCTCACACATTTTGAAAAGTGCATCAATCTCTTCAAATGTAAGAATTCTCATCTTTCTGCTGACTGCTTTGAGAGTAATCTTGTCAAATCTCGGTCCAATCATAAAGTCATAATCTGAATTAAATGTATTCTCAATAACCATCATATCGTTAGACATAAAGGAAATGAAAATAGTTCCTCCCGGCTTACAGATTCTGTAACTCTCCCTGATTATCTCTTCTTTTTCTTCAAGAGACAATGTAGAGTACATAGGTCCAAAGCAAAGAACTGCATCCTTACACTCATCCTCCACATCATACAAAACCGCATACGGCTGATTTATTACTGTCAGTCTGTCAATACCCTGTGCTGTTTCTGCAAGTTTTTCTGTCTCATCTCTCTTTGGTTCTATTACCGTTACATGGTGTCCTTTTCTCGCAAGATATATACCGTAAACACTGGCACCCGAAGCACCAATTTGTAAAATATCATTCTTTGATTTTAAATGCTCATCCAAAAAATGTACCACAGTCAAATATGCAACCTTGCTGGCTTTCGAAGCCTTGTTGCTCTTATCTATATTGCTCGATGAATTATTTACAGCTCCTTCACTGTTCTGCTTATTAGAAGAAGTATCTCCAACAATTCTGTCAAGAGAATCGTTGCCTTTTGAGTTACCTACTTCTTCCAAAACATCAGCCATAAGGTAATCTTCATCAACGAACTCTATCTTTTTAGGAAGAAATCCCGACTGATACTTAAACTTCAGATAAAATCTTCTGAGAGTCGCCATCGTAATTCTTCCTGTTGGTGACGGGGTTGTCGTAACGTGCTTAACTTTGTATTTTTCAGCATACTCAAGCACCTTCTTGACAAGGAAAGTACCAAGACCCTTCTTATCATGTCCCGCCTGAACTCTTAATATGTCTATATGGAGTGAATCATCCTTCTTATGACTCGTATCTTCCGGATTATTATGATTATAAAAATGACAACACACCTTGCCTGCAGGTGTCGTCTCCCCTGTGAGAACCGCCTCACCATTAAGTTTTTCTCCGTCTTTAACGAATTCTACAAGATAATCTCCAAAGATATACGCCATTTTTTCTTCCACGTCAATCTCTCCTTTTATTATCTAATAGGTTATAATACTTTTCACACTAATATATTTCCATTCATAAAAATCTATTTTAATTATATCATAAACTCCTAAAAATAACATTGATTTTTTTAATTATAAAAAATAACATTTTCCTTTAATAATTCATCACACATTTCCTCGAAAGACTGTATATAACTGATAACGGACCCTTCTTTTGCAATATACAATTCATCCTCTTCCGTTATTATATTTTTCGCTTCAACGCTGACGCAGGTTACTATTTCATTTACACCTTCTTTCGAATAGTAATACAGTTCTATCGTCTCATTACTCTCATCATAAATTGCTCTGTAAAACACTCTTCGCTTAGAAACTATACCTTTTACCGCGATAAAAAATCGTGCGTCTTCTGCAGATGCGTATTCTTCCTCTGCCTTAATGTACTCATCTATCTGCTTTTCGGACCACTTTATCAAATCAAAATAAAATTCACTGTTGCTATCTATATCCGAGAGAATACTCTTTCGGTCAAATTTGTCATCTTCTGTTCCAAATCTGTTTCCATCTGCTTTTTTGCCCAAATATGTTCCCCTTGTCTTTTCGCCTTCTTCGTATTCGTCCTCTCCATATTCATCTCTATCTATTTTCTCATCATCTTTTTTATTTTTTATTTTCTCTGCCAGTTTTCTGATTGGCATGGCAATCAGATACCATACTCCATTTATCACTGCAATAACAAAGGCAATTTTCAAAAACAGACTCACATTGTTTTTTCCAAACGTAAACCACAACACAGTAAGCACGGCAACCGAGATGAGTGCAAAAATAAAAGGATATCTCATTACCGGCTTAATTGGCATATCTTCCCACAGTTCAACTCCTGTACTCTCTGCCAAATCTATTGCACTTTTTGTAAATGTTGAATTTGTCATTACAATTGCCGCATCGCAATCGTAATAACTCATTCCAGCATATACTTCCTGTACAGCTTTATTTCCCACAGGTCTTGAATATAATTTGCACTGAACTGCATATTTTTTTCCATCCTTATTTGCAAGTATATCCACGCCCTGATCTCCACTTGCTTTTGTCACTCTTACTTTTTTGAATCCCTTGTCCTTTAAAACTGTTGCGCATATATCTTCAAATTCCAATCCATCTAATTTTGCCATATGGCAGACCTCCTATATTCCTTATACTTACAAAATCAATCGAGTCGGCCGGTACCTACTGAAACTGATTTGTTTTTACTCACCACTTATAGAAGTGGGATTCTTATCCGACTGAGATAAATCGAGTCAGTCGGCTCCTACCCGATATCCTCGTCATGGCGCACATCGAGTAGGCTGATTCCTACTCGATACCCACTCTGTGTAATCACTTCGAATCCACTTCGCTACTTCTCAGTGATTACACGGTCGCCAAGTGAAAATCTCTGTGCAAGCACAGATTTTCGCTTGGCTCGTCGTGGATAACA
>JAEEGL015356984.1_pt1 | contig 29683 bp, 10 predicted proteins | sample 9134231 | NCBI WGS metagenome assembly JAEEGL01 (sample SAMN16246548, study PRJNA631951) | gut metagenome | biome: gut microbiome; feature: rumen; material: fiber-attached | host: Bos | place: Iran: Karaj | collected 2018-10
AATTTGCTTTATTTACCGGCAAAAATTGAATTATAAATTTTACAATTATATCAAATATTCTGTCAATTTTGCTTTTTCCGAAATCTAAATGAAGAAAATGCCCGTTCTGACATAGTGTTCTGTATATTTCTTGTATTACTTTTTGTCTGTTTTCTATGTTCCTAAGTCCAAAGCTTATAATTGTATAATTAATCTCGTTATTATTAAAAGGCAAACAGGTGCAATCAGCTTGAACAAATAAATTATCAGGGTTTTTAATTTTAGCTTTTATAAGCATTTTTTCAGAGTTATCAACACCAATAACCTTTGATGTCGGGTTAATTTTATTGATTATTTCAGTAATATCACCGGTTCCGCAGCATAAATCCAAAATCAAAGAATTTGGTTTTATTTTTAACAGTTTTACAACTGATTTTTTTATCAAATAATGCATACCAAAAGATATCAGGTTATTCATTTTATCATAATAACCGGCTGTTTCGTTAAAAATATTCTTGATTTTATCAGGATTTTTATCAATCATATATACATTTTATGGCATATTTTCATTCATTGCAAAATACATTTGTTTTTCACATTTGAATATTTTTATATTATATTTATTGTATTAAGAAATAAGGAGTTTAACATGAAAAAGAGTTTATTAATAGTTTTAGCAGTAATAACTGTAGCATTCCCTTTGAGCGCAAATGCTTATGATTTAAGTTTTAGCGATATTAATCCGCTATTTAACTACAGTACAAATACACAAGCATCCAATACTACATCTGAAACCATTGCAAACAGTGCAATGAATACAATATCTCAATTAAATAACAAAATTGCTTCTACGGATAGAGACACACAAAATTCATTTTTAAGTTTGGTTTCATTATTATCACCGCAAAAAGAAGCACAAACAATGCAATCCAAATTATCATCAATAATGAGTAATGCTGGAACAACACAAAGTGCAAAGAGTATGGCTGTTTCACAATTAATGACAGCATATGCTTCAAACCTTGTAAGCAATAAAGCATCTGTTTTATCAACAATTGCAGGGCTATCCGCAAATGATAAAACGGCTTTAGTAAATACAATAACAGCTTTAGCTCAAAATGAATACCAATATTTAAATATAGCAGGTGATTATACAAAAGCAGCAGGAAATCTTGCAAGAACATCTCAAAATATGGCAACACTTGCTAACAACTTAATGGCAGCAAAAGAAACAGCTAATGCCATAAGAACAAATGCTCAAGCTATTAAAAATGTTGTTACTCAAGCTTCAAGCCTTGCTCAAGCAAGCGGTTTAAAAACATCTTTATAATATAAACAAAAACAAAAAATACGGCTGTATTAACAGTCGTATTTTTTGTTATAATTAATTTTACAATCAAATAAATGGAGATTTATATGATAAAAGTTAACGAAAAATGTATCGGATGCGGATTGTGTATTAAAGACTGCATATGCGGTGTAATTGCTTTTGATGATAACAAAAAACCGTATGAAAAAAATCCTAATAATTGTATAAAGTGCCAACATTGTATGGCAGTATGTCCAACAGGTGCATTATCCATAGACGGTAAAAATCCTCAAAATTCAAAACCGGTTTCAACACACAACCCTGAAGAAATATTAAATCTTATAAAAGACAGAAGAAGCTTCAGACAATACAAACAGGAAAATATTGCACCTGAAATAATGAACAAGTTAAAAAACATGCTAAACTGGGTTCCTTCGGGCGTTAATAATCACAGACTATTTTTTGCTTTCATAGATGATATAAATGTTATGAAAAATGTTAAAGCAACAACCAAGCAGAAAATGAGAGAATTATTTGATAAAAATGACCCGTCTGTAAACGGTTTTATTGGATTTAAAGACGGTATTTTAGATGAAGAAACAGATATGATGTTTAGAAAAGCACCTCATATGTTATTTGTTGCGACACCGATAGATGCACCTTGCAGTGATATTGACCCTATTATTGCTTTAAGCTATTTTGAGCTGTATGCCCAAAGTTTAAATGTAGCAACCTGTTGGTGTGGTATAGGTTATTGGGTATATAGTGCAATTCCCGAACTTCAAAAAATGCTTAAAATACCTGAAGGTTATAGGCTTGCTTATACTATGTTATTCGGTAATCCTGCAGTTGAATATAAAAGAAGCATACAACCCGAACCGTTGCAAATAATTTCTGTAAAATAAATTAAATTTTCAAGCAATTTCAAATTTAAAAAATACTTTATGTAAATATGTTAGTTTATATAAAGTAGTATGGTTATGAAAGAAATTTTGCCATTTAGTATATTTTCACACATTTTCAGTCCGCATAATGCAAAACCCAAAGAACGAAGTACAAGTATGCAAACCGTTCCGACTGAGAGAATAAGCTCAGATACAGATATATCCAGAGTATCCGCATCAGCATTAGCATGTGCCACTCAAAACAAAAAGCCAAAAGCACAAGTAAATAATGAATTAAGGAAAATATTAAAACAATGTTATATATACCCGCCTGATGATTTTTATGAAAAATTTGATTATGAAAATGCTCAAGAGCACATTAATCATTTAAAATTTCTGGCTTGCAATCATATAAGCGGAGCATGGCAAATTTTTGGTAACGGTTATTTCTATTCTAAAGAAGGGTTAGAAGCTTTTAATTTATTAACCGATTATTTTTCAATACAAGGCAACGGCTCTATTATGTCACCTTTTGAATGTATGGCTAATTCTTATACTCCCGAAAAAGTTATAAAAGGGAAAGAAAGAAATTTATATAAAACCCAAATAACTAATGTTAAAAGCAATGAATACCATAAAGTAACCTCTATAATCAATCTGTCTGACGAGGAATATTCACGTTTAATAAAAAGCCATCTTCTTGAAAAAGGCATTTTATATGCTTCCGAAAACAAAGATATAAATAATTTATTTATTCACCTGATTTCAAATCAAAACGCAAAGACAAAATGGAATCCTTATGGTTTTAAAATACTTGATAAATTAATTCTGGAACAAACAAACAGTAAAGATGAAATAAAAGAACTAACAAAAAATATTACTAACTTAAAAAATAACAGTCTTTTGTATTCTTGTATTACAGAAGACAGAAAAAATTCTGATGTTGATTTAAAATTCTTGGTTAATAACGTTGAAGATATATATTCTCTAATACATTCCCATATTCCGGAATATAAAGATATTTCTTTTGGAAACAGTTTTAGTTCTCTCATGTTGAAACTGAATAAAGATAACATAAATACATTTAAAAATCTTGTCGTCTTAAAAGGAATGAACCAACATTTAATGGAACAAGTATTAACGTTCTTATATTCAAAAGAAAATAGCGAATATGTAGACAATGTTATAAAAAGAATAAATTCGGGAGAAGATGATATTATTTCCCTTCCCGTATATAAATATGCCCAAATAAACGAAAGAATAGCAAAAACAAAACAAAATGAACTTACGGAATATAATGAAAATACATCACTATCCGAAATTTCAAAGACAACAAAGCAAGGTGATATATGTGCCGTCGGAAATAAAGTTTATATTAAAGATGAAGAAGAATTAACCCAACTGGATATAGATAAAGACACATATAAAAGACTTTTCCCCGAGTATAAATCTTTATGTATAAGACAAGGAGACGAAACAGGAAACTGTTATTTCTTGTCTGCAGGGCTAATATCTTTCTGGAAAAATCCCAAAGCAAGAGTTCAACTATTAAAAATGTTTAAACAGGACGGCAATGACATTGTTGTAACAATACCTGCATTCAAACAATATCCTGTAAGATTTAATAACGGGAAAATAACTTTGGAAAACAAACATGCAGATACTTCGACAGGTAATTTAATGCTTGAGCAGGCATACGCAAAAGCCAAATATGCAAATGCAAATCATATTAAACATGATGCATCTCTTGTAAATTCCGATGTAGCTATGGAATATATTTATGGCGGGTTCGGAAGTCATGTCTTTAATGAATTAACACGAACAAAAAATGCTATGGAATATATAAACAAAGAATATGATGATATTAAAGATAAACCTGATAAATATATTTATGTTGATAAAGAAAAAATGGAGAATATAATAGATTCTCATTCTGATTTAAATAAATATATGGTATGTTTGAGTTCAGGCCCAAGGGAAAGAGGCTATTTACCTGATTATGGTATAAATCAAAATCATGCATATGCAATAGAAAATATTGATACTAAAAATAAAACTGTTACTATTATTAATCCATACAACAGTTTGTATACTTCAACTATTTCATACGATCAATTAAAAGAATTTTTTTCAACAATATCAGTTATAGAAGTTAATTAATAAATGAAAAGTAATATAAGAAAGAGTTCCTAACGTATAAGAACTCTTATCATATATAAAATTATTGATTATTATATTTGTCCGTTATTAAGATAACTTAAAACATTTGATACAAAAGTTTCAGGAAGTCCCAAATCTTTTGCAACCTGAGGTACAACATTTTCAGGAGCACCGGTTACATTTCCGTTTTCAAGATATTTCATAACTGCCGATACTGATAAAGCATCATAACCCAATGCATTTGCAACTTCTTCGTATTTATCGTCTTGTGTTTTTATAAAACTGTCTACCTCTTCTTTTTTGGAATTATCATTTGAAGATGAATCAACTTCTGTTTTATCAAATGTTCCAAATATATTTGTTATTGTTGAATTATCAAGTCCTAAAATATTACCGATTTCGGCAGGTGTTTTTTCACCCGGATTTCCGAATTTAGCTATCATTTCTTCCTTTGAATAACCTAATTGTTGTGCAATTGCTGCATGGTCTATATTTGCTACGGAGTCATCAATAATATCATTAATACCCCATCCTGAATAATCCGTTGATGAATCGGCATTTTGCGGAGTACCAAATATAGAAGTTACTGTTGAACTATCAAGTCCTAGCATATTACCGATTTCGGCAGGTGTTTTTTCACCCGGATTTCCGAATTTAGCTATCATTTCTTCTCTTGAATAACCTAATTGTCTTGCAATTGCTGCGTTATCTATTGGCATTTTTCTCTCCTTAATTTTTTCTTCGTATCTCATGATTATTAAAATTTTTTTTATTTTGAAAATAATAGTTCCAGAGAACCATTTTTATAAAAAACAAAATACATAAGAAAAGAGGAATACAATTAGTATTCCTCTTCTTTATATTTTTATCTGCTCTATAGCAAAGATGTTAGATTCATTTTCATTGAATTTGCCTGTTTCATATATCTGTATAATATTTTACTTGCTACTGTCTTTGGCAATCTTATAAACTCAACACCCGCCTTATCATTATCAATATTTACAACTTTCGCTTTTACATTAGTATTAACATCTTCAAATTTAAGGCTTATTGTTATTTCATCACCTTTTTTAAGATTTCTGTCATTCTTAATTAACGCACCTGTAGTTGAAATATCATAAATTTCAACATTTGATTGAAGTTCTTCATCATTTGTTGTATCAAATCTCATTGAAATACGTTTATCTTCTTCTTCATATTTCTTTTGAAGACTGTCTGCAAGTTTAATATTTTCAATCTGGTGTTCTGCTTCTTTTCTTCCTCTGTTTACAAAATTCCAAGCACTATGATATCCGTTTACAAGTTGATAAGGATTATTGTATACGGTTGGAGCTGTTGTATGCATGTTAATTGTATCTTTTAATAATAATGCAAACGAGCCTGTTTTCTCCGTATATAACTGAATATCAGCCGGTTCTACAATTCTTCTGTAATCATTATCAACTACAGCAATCTTATCTTTATTTCTGAATTCTGCATAATTTGTTATATATCCGTCTTGAACAGCTAACTTACTGTCTTTTGTATTTACATAAGCATTATCGGAATATATAGAATTGATATTTACTCCTCTGTTAGTGTTTACATTATCATTGACTGATATAACAACATTATTTGCTTTATAATCATAATCATTTATTTGATTATTTGTATTAGTAAATTTGTCAGGAACATTTTCAGCAGGTTTTACAATATTATAATTTGTTCTTGTTGCATTTGGTACATTCTTTTCAACAAATTCTTTATTAACACCTGTTATATCGAATGATAATGCTGTTCCGTTTCCGTATGCGTTAATACCCATTGCATCATATTCTTTAGGAGGTTCATCTCCAAATACAGCTGTCGAATATGATTTATCTTTTTGTTTGTATCCTTCGGGGTTTGCTTTTGTTTCTACGGTTGAATCAGGAGCTTTTGCAGAGTTTGCATAAATATTATCTGCCATTAAACTTATATCTGCAATTTGTCTGCCGTTCTTATCATAAGCGCCTTGACCGTTGTTTCTGCCTTTAACAGCAGCAGAATATATCTTCAAGTTTGAATCTGCACTGTCGCCGCCTTTAGAATCCAATACTTCAATTGCAACGGATTGCGGAACAACGCTATCTCCTCCTCCGCCTCCGGCTTTCAAACCGTCATGAGGATATAACATATCATTAAAGCCAAAACCACCGCCTGAGTGTGACATACCTAAATCATAAATTGTTAGATTCTTTGCTCTCTGCAATATATGTAAATGGTCGCCTGCGGTTATTTCTCTTATAACACCGTCATCATCCAATACAAGTCCGACATCACCGCGTTTAGAAATTAATTGATTAATTTTTGTCGGTTTCTTTGAATTTGACCTTACAAGTATATTAACATCATTTTCACCTTCAAAGCTTACTGATGAATTCGGTGCGTTCTTTGTATCCTGAGTGAAAGCAAACGGTTTCTTTTCTGTTCCGATTCTATCACTTGCAATTACGGAAATATTTTGCCCTATTACCGCACTTTTATCACCTTGTGCCGCATTTAATACGGAATATCCTTTAAAGTATGATTCATCTTTTGGAGTAGGTCTTGTATCAGGTTGCTTCCAGTCTGCTGCCGTTAAAATAATATTTCCGTCAGAAGTTATATTTTCAACTTTTAAATCGGACTCTTTTGCTCTGATGTTTACAAGACGTGCGTCAGTATTATTTTTGTTTAATGCATTGGCATTAACTTTACCTTTAACATTTACGTTTATTGATTCAGTATAATCTCTTGTATTTGCATCAACACTGAAGCCGGGGTTTACTGCTGAAGTTGAACCTATATCGCCATCCTGTGTATTAATTACAAGGTTTTTGCCGGTAGCAATAAGTGTTTTATATGCATGGTCAGAATTACCTAAATCCGCATTTTGATGTTTTTTACCTGTAGCAGGATCTGTAATACTGTTTAAGATATTACCGTTTGTCTGATTAATAACTACATTACCCTTTGCTGCGGTTATGTAATTATCGTTATCGCTGTCATATTCACCTATTCGTAAATCGGAATTTTTATTTGTAATATTAATATTCTGTTTTTCGGTTCTTATTGAACCCTGAACGTCAATACCGGCTTTACCTGTATTAGTAACATTAATATTACCGTTCTGATTATTTATTTTACCTGTTGTTGAAATGAAAATTCTATCCTCGGATTTATTATTTACGTTAGTTTCACCTTTATCGGAAAGTATAGAACCATCAACAACTATTCCGCCAGCATTTTCATTATTAACATTTATAGTGCCGTCTGTTGTAGCAACAACACCTGTTTCTGCAACTTCAAGTTCACCATTACCCTTATTATTAACGTCAACATTTCCGATTCCAAAGTGTTTTAATAAGCCTGCGATTGTGAACTTACCGCCGTTATTTTCGGCTTTTATGTTTCCGCTCTCGGTGTTAACTATTTTACCTGTTTCAGTAATTTCAATATCGTCAACATTATTTGTGATTGTTGTATCACCTTTAACATTGACTATACTGCCTGATACGGTTGCACCACCTACCGCATCATTTTTGACATTGATTTTGCCGTCATTATTTTGGACAAGACCTGCAATATTTAATTTTCCGTTGTTTGAATTTTTAATATCTATATTGCCTTCTGTTGCCTCTACTATACCTGTTTCAGTAATATCAAGTTCGTCATTACCTAAGTTATTTACATCTATATTTCCGATACCGAAGTGTTTTAACAGACCTGCAATTGTGAATTTACCGCCTCTGTTTTCGGCTTTAATATTTCCGCTTTCGGTGTTTGTAACTTCTGCACCGTTTTCAATCGTTAAATCACCTGCATTGTTTTTGATTGTTGTATCATCTTTAACATTGGTTACTTTACCTGTTGAGGCAACTGTCATTCCGTCATTACTGTCATTTGTGATATTGATTTTGCCGTCTTCGTTTTTAATAATACCTGATATACTTAAAGCACCATCATTTGTATTTAACACATTAATATCACCGTTTTGGGCAAGAACTGTTCCTGAAATTTCTTCAGCTCCGCCATTATTAGTAATATTTATATTGCCAATTTCATCTTTTACGGTACCTGAAATTGTGAAATCGCCTGCTTCATTATGGATATTAGTGTTACCGTTTTTATCAAGAATAATACCTGAAATTACGGCTCCGCCGTCACCCGTATTTGTTATATCTAAATCACCTTTGTTATCAACAACATTACCTGATATATCAAGCTTGCCTTGTGTATTATAAACGATTGCATTACCTTCTTTATCAAGTATTGTACCTGAAATTGAAGTTCCGTCAGCACCGTTATTGATAACTTTTAAATCACCTTTATTGTCAACAACATTACCCGATATATCAAGCTTGCCTTGTGTATTATAAACGATTGCGTTACCTTCTTTATCAAGTATTGTACCTGAAATTGAAGTTCCGTCAGTTCCGTTATTGATAACTTTCAAATCACCTTTGTTATCGACAACATTACCCGATATATCAAGTTTTCCAGCATCATTGTTTATTGTTGCATTACCATCTTTTGCAAGAACGGTTCCCTGAATATCAGTTCCGTCACCGCCTTTGTTTGTAATGGTTAAATTACCTTTATCATCAACTACATATCCAGTATCGGTAATTGTCAAACCGCCGTTTGTATAAACAGACGCATCTCCGTCTTTTGCATTAACCGTTCCTGATATTGTTGTGAGTTCATCACTTGTATTTATAACATCAAGTTTGCCTTTATTATCAACAACATTACCAGATATATCAAGCTTGCCTTGTGTATTATAAACGATTGCGTTACCTTCTTTATCAAGTATTGTACCTGAAATTGAAGTTCCGTCAGCTCCGTTGTTTATAACTTTTAAATCACCTTTGTTATCGACAACATTACCCGATATATCAAGTTTTCCAGCATCATTGTTTATTGTTGCATTACCTTCTTTTGCAAGAACAGTTCCTGATATATCAGTTCCTTTATCACCTTTATTTATGACTTTTAAATCGCCTTTATCATCAACAACATAACCTGATATATCTATGCCGCCATTGGTATCATATATGGTGATATCCCCGTCATTTGCAAGTGTAGTACCCGAGATATTAATATCTCCGTCGGTATTTGTTATAGCAATATCACCTTTCCTGTCAACAACATTACCGGTAATATCAACATCACCGCCTGTATTATATATTTTAATTTTACCTTCTTTATCAAGTACGACGCCTGAAATAACAGCTCCGTCAGCACTGCTGTTTTTAATATCAATATTTCCTTTTTCATCCGTAACCGAACCTGTAATATTTAAAGCACCGTCATTGCTGTTTGATATATCGATACCGCCGATATTAGCCGATACTATTCCCGCAATATTCGCAGGTCCGTTACCTGTATTTGTAATTTCAATATCGCCTTTATCCAGACTTTTTACAACTCCGTTAAGGTTTAAATTAGCTCCTGCGTTGGCAATTGTGATACTGTCTGTTTCATCATCAGTTGTATTTGTGATTGATGCAGTATCCGTTATGTTCAAGTGTCCGTCTGAATTCGATATATGAATTGAGCCTGCCTCATTTTCAATAGCTTTTGTTATTTCTGTAAATGAACCTGAGTTTGCAATTAATATATCTCCGCCTTTATTGGAAACATTTCCATATATGTGTGCTACTCCGTTATCATTTGTGATGGTTGTATTTCCGCCGACATTTGTGATTTCTCCGGAGTAAACAAGATTTGTTCCCTTATTTGCTATTGTTGTATTACCGTTTTCATTATTTACACTGCCGCCTATTTGAGCTTTACCGTCTCCATTATTTGTAATATTAACGTCGCCGGATTTTGCCATAATGTCTGCGGTATTTGTTAAATCATTACCTGCATTAGTAATATTTATATTGCCTTGTTCATAATTTGATATCATACCTGCTGTTGATAAGTCATCAGTAATGTTTTTAATTATGATATCGCCAACTCTTGCGGATATTGTTGTATTTAATGACATACCGTTACTTGTTGATTGATTATCAATAAGAATTGCTGTCGTACTGCCGCAATCATCGGTTTTTCCTATGCCGTCAGTAGATATTACGGACTCAATTTCAACTTTTCCTGCACCTGCAGTATTTATTATTGAAATCATTCCCTCTGCATCTCTATTTAAATAGTTATGCGTAATTTCAGAGGTTACTTTTAAATCACCGCCATTATTTCTTATTTCAATATCACCCTGTTCATCAAGAATTGTTCCGCCGATTTCAGCTCCGTCATCACTATTGTTAAAGATACGAACATTACCTTTATAGTCAACAACATCACCGGACATTATTAATTTGCCGTCATTAGAATTTGTAACGCCTATATCACCGTCTTTTGCAAAAATATCTCCGCTGATATCTGCAATATCACCATTATTGATTATTTCAATAAACCCTTTGTTAAAACTGTTAATTTTTCCGTCTATAATAAGATTACTTGGTATAGAAGTATCATCTCCATGGTTTACGATAGCAATATTAGAGTTTTCTCTGTTACTTGTATTATTGATTTCAGCAGTATCGGTTATTTTAAAGTGTCCGTTTAAATTTGAAATAGCAATAGAACCGGTATCATTATTTATTTTACTTGTTATTTCTGTAAATGAGCCTTGATTATTTATTATAGTACTGCCGTGACTGTTAGTTATATCACCATATATATGGGTAAATCCATAATTGTTTGTAATCCGGGTGTTGCCATAGTTGTTAATTGAACCGTCAAATACAAGATTTTGACCATTGTTATTGTTTATGGTTACATTACCTGTATTGTCAATTGAAGCACCGATTTGGGCAATGCCTGTTCCGTTATTTACAACTTTTGTATCACCCGATTCATTTAATGTATTACCTAAATATGTCAGTTTATTTCCTGCATTTGTAATGTTGATATTACCTTTTTTCTCTGTTATATCAGCATTTATATATAAATCACTCTTTGTATTTGTAATACCAATGTTGCCTTCGGTTGCAATAATGTTTCCTCTGATATCCGCACCGTTTTTACCGGAATTTTCAATAATTATATTGCCGTTTTCAGTATTAGAAATTTCGGCAGTTGATGTTGTCGTCAGTGTTCCATATTCATTGCCAATTGCTATATCACCAATTCTTGCGGATATAGTGCCTGAAATATATGTCCTTTCGGAAGAAGATGTACTATTATATATATCTATTGCTGTTGTAATGCCTGTTACATCATTCTTATGACCTTTACCCCAATTTATGATATTTCCGGTAATATCAAGTTTTTCGCCGAAAGAGTTATTTGTAACTGAAATAAGACCTTCTTCCGTCTGATTTAAGTAATTTTGGGAAACATCCGCAGATATTGTCATAGGTCCATTTTGGTTAATAATAAATATATTGCCTTTTTCGTCCACAATATTACCGCCGACAATAGCAGAAGACCCCTGATTTTTAATATTTATTGAACCATTATAATTGTTTATTGCACCATTCAGGTTCATTGGAGCACGATCATAATCAGGTAACGAATACGGAACATTGTTAATTGATATATTTCCTTTATGAGTTGTTATTATTGAGTCTTCCGTAGTATCTAAGCCGACCGAAGTAATACCTATATTACCTTCTTTTGCAGTTATTTCACCGCTGATTTCTGTTTGTGAGTCGCTTGAAATGTCTATATTGCCTTCATTATCAAGAACTGAACCGCTGACGGAAAGATTACCGACATTATTTTTAATTATAATATCACCTAATCTTGCAGATACAGTTTCAGAAATTGATAAGCCTTTAGTTGATGACTGATTATCAATAAGAATTGCAACTAAATCATTATCAACGGTTTTACCTGAACCTTCGGTAATTATATTATTTGTTATATTCAGTTCACCGCCTGTTGGTGAGTTAGTAATTGATATCATTCCGTTAGCAGTTTGGTTTACGGCATCGTGGGAAATATATGATGATATTGTCATATCACCTTTTGTATTAACAATTACAATATCACCGTTTTCATCTGTAACATATCCGCCGATATTTGCGCTGTCACCGTTATTAGTAAATAATATAGTTCCGTCTAATGCTTTAATATCACCGTTTAATGTCATAGCGGAAGCATTGTTTGTAACGGTAACATGACCTTTATCATCAGTTATTTTTGAATTTTCGGTAGTATTCAAGCCTTTTGAAGCGATGTATATATCACCGAGATTTGCTGTTATTGCTTTTGTTATTTCGGTTTGACCGTTGCTCTGAACGCTGATATTACCTTCTGTATCTGTTATATCAGCATTAATGTTTAACTTATCCGTACCGTTATTTAGGATATTTATTGCACCTTTATCGGTAATATTACCTAATATGTTTGTTACTCCTGCCTCTGATGTTATATTAACCTGTCCGCCTGCAAAAATTGAATCAATAATTTTTCCTGCCTTTGTTTTTTCATTTATATCCAAAGCATTCTTTGCATTTATATTTAAAATACCATTTGGATCAGGTACGAATGTGACATTTACTCCATTAAGCTCCTCATGAAGATTGTTATTTATAACACCGTTTAATGAAAGCTTACCTGTTGAAGTAATATTTGTTTCTGCATGGTCTTTAGTTGTTTTGTTAAATGTTAAATTGCTGTCGGTTAAACCGTCATCTTTAAAATTACCTGCAAAATAAGCATTAGTTACATTTGATATATTTAGCTGCTTATCTGTTTGGTTATCAATATCAATATTTTGATAACCGTCAGCAATATTTATGCTGCCTGATATTGTACCTGTTGTATTTTCGCCGTTTGCTTTTTCAAATTCCACACCGTTATTTTGTAATATTTCAGGCAAATTATATAAATATATTTGTCCGTCTTTATAAATTGCTTTAATGTTATTTGTCGGATTTAAATACGGACTTATACTGCTTCCGCCTAAATTAACAAGGTTCTTTTCACCTGACGTCGGGTCAATAATAAGATTTGCTTCAGCTAACATATCATCTGTAATGGTAATATTTCTTGCCGTATATCCGGTTTTAATATTAGCATCAATATCAATAATATCGGCATTAACAAATAAGCCTCCGGCTGAAAAAATATTACTGCCGGAACCTAAAGTAAATTTGGCATTATTATCGTTATTATGCATTACTGCATTAATTTGCCCGTTTGTGGAATACAAATTTATTGTACTTGTATTTATTATATTCGGAGAAAATGTAATATCTCCGCTTTCATTCCAAACATTAAATGCATTTGTTGTATTTATATCGCCTGTAAAATGGATATTGGATTTTTGTGTTGAAAACGGAATATCAAAAGTTGATGCAAACGGATGATTTACATCATAATAGTTATTCACCATTATACCTGATATACCGTCATTATCGGATGATATGTAATGAACTCCTGATGTTGATAAATTTTCAAATTGTTTATGTCCCGGCAAATTACGAATATACATATATGCGTCAGAACCACTTACAGCTTGATTTTTATTGGCAAACTCCGAATGATTTTTACCGCCTATATGTAATCCGCTTTTATTTGTTAGTGAATCAATATTTAAATCATTAAATACTAAAGAACGAGTTGAATAGTTATCTATTTTTAATCCGTTTGATGCAACAGAGAATATTCCGCTTCCCGTAATATTCGGGTTATATGCACCATCAACTATAATATGTGCATCTTTAGGATTAATATCATTAAACACAATATCATAGATTCCGGTATAAATATCGTATGCACTATCAGGAGTATTTTCTACTTCTGTTTTTTTGTTTTGAAGAACTATTCTTTCTGCATTTAATATAGATTGTGTTTCTATAATTGCATCCCTTTTATCAATATAAGGTTGCATTTGTTCCGTAAGATTTGTTATTTCATTATTAAAGTTTGTTATTTCATCACAAGTTTGACTTGTGCCTGTACCTGTAGGATTAGATACAGCAATATATTTATTACCGTTTAAATCTTGATAAGTAGAAAATTTATTATTTGTTGTTAATGAAATATTCCCGTATACCTGATTATAACCGGTTGTAATTGTTGTTTTCTGAGCATCTGTCAAACCGTAATCTCGTGTATTTAAGAAGTTTGATAATGTAGGAACATCCTTTTGGTCGGAATGTCCGTAGTTATAAATTTCTACCTCAGCTAACTTAGCTTGGTATGCATTTGATATTGTATCAAACTGGTCTTGACTTATTTGATAGTCTTCATCTCCGACAATATTAGAATCATACAAACCATAATTACTTGAAATTGTAATTTTTTGTTGTTCAGTTAAACCATAATCATTATTATTAAGAAATTCGGTAATAGAAGGAGGATTTTGTTTTATTTCATGTCCGTTATTATAAGTATAAATTTCTGAACGTTCAGTATGATAGTCTGATATTATAGTATTATATTGTTCTTCCGATACTTTAGTTGTATCCTCATCACTTGTTTTGATTATAAGAGTTTTAATATCATTTTGAATAATAGTATTAAAATCACTGGTTCCGCCGTCTGCAGCTTTATCATTTTTTAAGATATACCCGTCTTGTACTAAATTGTTAATTTCATCGATTTTTGCCTGAATGAAGCTCTTTTTATCAATATAATCTCCGATTATATCATTCATTTTTATAGCAGCTTCAGCATTTTCATCAATACTTTCAATAACATTATCTATTTCAATTTGAATAGAAGCTAATGTTTTTTCCTTTATAATTTCACCAGAAACAACATCTCCGTCAGAAAGAACATAGTCATCATCATAAAATCCTTTTAATGTTGTTTTATCAATCGTACCGTCACGATTAATTTTCATATATCTGCTATTGCCTTGAGCAGCAACAATTTTACCGTTATCATTTAAGGTATAATTATTTGAAGGATTATCATTTTTGGAAGAACCCGAATCTCCTATAGGAAAACCAAGCGGCCAAGATTCTGTATACCAGCTGATTAAAGATGATACATTATTTTTGCCGGAGGAATAAGTAATTTCTACGTCTTTACCTGAAGTAATATCTGCATTTGCATTTACATTTAATACATTATTAACGATTCTTTTTAGTTCTCCGCCTTCGTTTGTAGAAGCTATCCAAGCATAACATTCGGAATGTGCATACTGATCCAGATTATTAATTGAATTATTCATAAAATTAATATCTGCCAAATTACCTGCAACTAATGAACCGTTATTTTCTAAAGTATTATTAACAGTATAATTAAGAGTAGAATATGCTGAAGGTTTACCTTCAAAGTTTTTTACAATTGAAACCGTATGTACACCAAGATCATTATTTGAATTGAAGCTAATATCAAGTTCATCGCCTGCTTTTATTTTTGATTGATTATCCAAAGATATTTTATTGGTATTATTTACTTCGAGTGTACTGTATGCTCTTGGAACAGCAACAAAACCATAACCCTTTGATTCAATTTTTTGTTTGAAGAAAGATGAGGTTAAAGCCTGTACATTAGCATCTTTTGTTGCTTCTAATATTGAATTTTTAATATCTATTTCACTTGTTTGCGTTAATGTATTTTTTAGATGCATATCATTTACAGCAACAAAACCACCCGCAGTACCTGCGTAGTTAACATAGTCTTCATTTTTTGTTCTTAAATCAGATGAAGTTTTTAATCCTAATTTTTGAACATTCATCTGTGTATCTTTAATAGTTAATTTTGCAGCGGATTTATATTCGTTTTCAACATCATTGGTTGAAACAGCAACAAAACCGCCGCCTGTTCCTGTTGCTTCGTCTTTTATTATTCCTTTATTTTCAACTTCAAATTCCACATTTGCAGTAGAATTAATATTGGAATTTTCAATATTTGTATTTGTTGAAGTGTCAAATTCCAAATTTGATTTATCAACAGCAACATTAATAAAACCGCCTGAACCGTTTGAAGATGTAGTATCAAATGTATTTTCCGATTTATTTGATATATTCCAATTATTAATGCCTGTTTTTAAATCCGAATTAAGATTCTTTACATTAAGAACTGATGAACCGGTAAGTTTATTTGATGCTTCAGGATTGCTCACATTGATAAAACCTCCGGAACCTGAAGATCTGCTCATTATAGAATTTCTTTTTGTAACAAGGGCTATTTTTGCACTTTCAGCATTAAAATCACCACCAATATTTCCTGTTGTATTTGAATTCAACTCGGAGTCAATTCTGAGTCTTGCACCATTTACCAATAAACCAAAACTAAATCCGTCCAAAGTTGAATTTATAACAGAATCATGTGTTGCATTAATTATCGCATTTTTTGTAATATTATTAGCACCTGCTATATCAAGAGTCATAGTACTCGTATCTTTTGAATCTGCTGCAATCGCACTAACACCTAATCCTGATACTTTTGTACTGTTGCCGCTTGCAATTGCAGAAGATTTTAAATATTGGTTTATGTTCAAATTTTTTGTTGTATTATTTTTAACGTTTAATACTGTTGCGGAAGTTGCGGTATTTTCGGCACTTGCAAAAGAACCAGCATAGAAACCTGCAATTGAAACACTAACACTGGGAGCTTCACTTTTTGATACCATACCGACTGCAGCATCACCGCTTCTTGTATCTTGGGCAGTTATAATATTTGTTGTATCAGCAATATTTAAAGTAAGAGCTGTAGGACTATCAATTCCAGATTTAAAATCAGCTTTCATAAACGAACCGGAATTACTGTAATTAGCGAAACTTAAAGGTTCAACAGATACGACATTTGCCTTTGAATAGACATTCATAACATCATAATTTGTTGAAATATTCAGATTGTTTGCATTTATTTCACCGTTTACATTTTCCATTATTGCTCTTGCAATAGTATTAGCTTCAGCCTTGTTTTTTGAAACAAAAGCTATATCAACAATTTGAACGGTAACTGATTGTTTTTCAGAACTTAAATCCGTATTAGCCTTTGCTGAAATATTTATATCGCCGGATGCTGTAATATTTGTTTTACCGTTTTCACTGCTTGTAATACGTGCTACTGATTTATTGGTATCGGTTGCTTCAGCTAAATCAACTGCCGCCATACCTGTTAATGATGCAATAACGTGTGTAGCATCAATTTTAGATTTACTTGTTGAATCTGAAACAACACTTATATCTTCAGCATTAACCGTAGCATCTTTAATTTGAGCAACTGTTTCAGATGAGTTATTGTATATAGCACTGCCGCCTGTTCCGTGTACACCATGTACATTAACTTCCGTAGTTTTAATTTCAACATCGTTCTTAGATTCTGCTTTTACATTGACATTTCCGTTTCTGCTCTCAACTTTTCCGCCTGCAATTTCAGCTATTGTATTATTTGAATTTTGGACATCTCTTATTGCAACATTTACACCAACGGCAGTTGCACCAACTTTAACATTGGTCATTTTAAATTTATCTGAGAGACTGCCATCAGAATTTATGCCTTTTAACTGGCTTTTAGCATTAATATTTATATCATCTATAGTTTTTAAATTACCGTTGACTGATGAAATAGCACCTGTTTTCAAATTAGAAGACGACGGTACGGGAGTTATTAAACTATCAGGTGCCATACCTTTTGCTTTATTAACATAATCACCTATTTTAGTTTTTTGTTCGGAATCTGAATATGTACCGGAACGTTTACCTATTTCTATAAGCTGAACGTCAACAGGAACAGCAGCTAATCCGAAAGTAACATCTATATCTGTTGAATCAAAAGCATTTGTTAATTCTGAATTCATTGTTAAAGAATCGGCTTTAATTTGACCATCGGAGTTAGATTTAATTTCTGTTTTTGCAAGGTTATCGGAATTAAATAAATTGATATTAGCACCAATCGCAGCACCTAAACCGGCACCTGCTATCATTGCAACGGAATTTTCAGCGGCAACCCTATCTTTTGCTTCAAGATTTAATGCATTTGTTACGTTTAAGGTTTTTGATTTAGCATCAACATAAGAATATGTTGTTGAATTAAGTACATTATCAAGAGCATTAGCTGATAAACTTGCACCTTCACCGGCAAAACCAAATCCCATATTAACGTTGTTAAGCCATCTGTCCGAATAAGCATTAACTGAAAGAGAATCTATCTCTTCGGAAGATGTATTATCAACATACGATTTAACAGTGTTTGCATAAGTATTTTTAATAAGGTTGACAGAAGCAGAAACACCTTGAGCTGCAGCTCCTATTACAACTGCTCCATTCGTTAATTCGTCTTTTTTATCTTTGTTTGTATTAATTGTAATATCTCCGGCTCTTTGTATATCGGAGTTTTTGATACCTGCTGTAACAGTAGAATCAATATCATTCAATATAAGGTTAACAATTAAACTTGCACCTTGTGCTGCGAAAGCAAGTGAGCCCAGCCAGTTCTCCGAATTTATAATTGAATTTGCATCAATATCTATTGTTTTAGCAGTATCTATTACTGAATTATCAATATACGAATTTACTTTATTTGTATAAACATTCTTTATTGCATTACCTATACCGGAAAGCCCCTGACCTGCACCTGCAATACCAACGGAAATATCAAGTGTCCCTAATTTGCTTTGTGCATCCATATCAATAGCAGCCTCTCTGATATTTGCATTCGCAATTACAGATTCTGTTGTCATATCATAATTATTAATTGTAGGAGATACAGAAAGTGCCAAATTACCGGCACCTCCTGCCGTTACAATAATGTGGCTGGAATTTATATCTTCATTTGAATTAATACTGATTTTTTGAGCGCTTATTGCATTTTCTGATGATAAATTATCTATTTTAGCAATGGTCTTATCAGTTATATTATTTAAAACAACATTGGCATTAATAACGCCTTTACCGGCTCCTGAGCCTGCAACTAAAATTTCATAACTATCTTTAATATTGTTTGCAAGCATTTCTATAGAATTATCTATTGATAATTTAGAGCCTCCTGTAATTAAAGCTTTTGTTGTAGAATTATCTCTTGTGTAAATAGCTTGCAAGCCGGCAGCAGCTTTACTTGAAGCGGCAATTGAACCTGCAATAATATTTTTTACCGAATAATCTTTAGCTATAACACTTAAATCATCCGATACAATTTTAGAATTATTAATTTCAGCTGTTATGGTATTTTCTATAACCTTACCTATACCTGCACCTGCTGTTGATACAGTTGAACCAATTGCTATATCATAAAACATATTCCAATTTTTAAAATCACTGCCTAATTTTAAATCGTCATATTCACCATTGGAATTTTTCTTAAGCATTTTTTCTTTATATTCATCTGTTGTAACGTCGTCTCTTGTATATCCGCCTTCTGAATTTTGAGTTCCGCCTAATGAATTAACTGAATTTGCAAGAACTTCAACTTCGCCACCCGATTTTATTTCAGCATCTTTTATTATTGCTTCAACTGTTTTATCAATCTTATCAACATTAACGGAAGCTGCTAAATTAAATATCGTATCGGCACTTGCAATTGCAACAGTACCGCCTCTGGAATAAAGGGTTGTTTCATCGTATGCAACTACTTTTAAATCGTTTATATTTGTAGCTTCATCATCTTCTTCATCAACACCGATAAGACCTGATGCATATGATTTTACTGAATTATCTATAACATTTATGCCAACATTTGCATTACCCATTAATATTTGCTCATTTGTTGCAACAGAAAGACCAACAGGAATTACATTTGTCTTTTCTGTTGAGGTAGCAGCAACTTTAACATCTTTTGCTTTTAAAATTTTTGAATTCTTATCTATTTCTGATGTAATATCATTTCTGAATACATCAACAACAACATTTCCGTTAACACCAACACCTGTTTTAGCAGTCGTAACATCAAAAGTACCTGCAACATCCAGAGTATCACTCTTTGAATTTGCTTTAACTTCAATGTCATCACTTGCTGTTATTGATGAATTAATTACCTTTGAGTTTATGGTATCGTGGATGTAATCAACATTAACAGCACCCGCCAAGGAGAATGCTCCGCCGTCTGTTCCTGAAACAATAGCACCTGCAATAGCCCAATCACTCATATTATTATCAGCATCTGCAAACATTGTATATTTACCGATATCACTAAACGTTGAATCTTTAATATATGCTGAAATTGTATTTTTAATATTATTATAATTAAATGCAGCACCTGCTGATACACCATTTTGAGCACCGTATACAAGAGAACCTCCGCCTACTATGTTATATATATCAACATCACTTTTTGCATTAATACTTGTTTCTATATTACCTGATTTACCTTCAGCCATTCCAATGGTTGAATTATTAATATATGCTTCAATCGTAGGTTTTAAAGTATTAGCAGAAGCACTTCCGCCAACTGCAGCTTGGAAACCTTTACCTTCTGCAGCTGTATTAACAGCAGCACCTGCACCTATTGCAATATTAAGCATCCAGTTTTTGTTCGCGGAATCCAGTATTAGTTTTGGAGTATTTCCTGTAAATTCGACCGTAGAACCGTCAATATATGATTTAACACTGTTTGTAGTATTATTGTTATTATCTTTTTTATCTTCTTGCATATAAACATTGACTGCAGCGCCGGCTCCGACTTTTTTAGATTTGCCGACAGTTCCGCCTATGGTTATACTTCCTGATTCTTTATCAGCATTAACTTTTAAATTATTTCCAACTGTAATATCAGAATTAACAATTGAAGCTTCTACCATTGTTTTATCCGTAGTAACATCAACGGCACCAGCCAAAGACATTGAAAATTGGCCTTGTAATGCAGCCAAATCATTACCAACAGGATTTCTCATATATTCATCTTCGTTGTCAAATAAATTACCAAAAATATTTTCATCATCATCTTGGGCATTATTTGCATCATTTTGAACATTTTCAACTTCTGCTTCTTTTTCTGTAACTCCGCCTGAGAAAGCTGCTGCAATTTCAATACTGAGTTTTTGGTTATAAGTCTCGGCATTAACAGTTAAATCATTTGTTGCTTCAACATCTGAATTATTAATTGTCGCTTTAATTGCTCTATCTATTTCAGTTACATTGACACTCGCACCGACTGCAACACCGGCTGAATTTTCTTGAACAGTATTATCAACTTCTTCATATTGAGAAGTCCAAGCACCTTGAAGAACAATATTTGTAATTTCATCTTTAGCTTCTCTTATATATTTTGCATCACCTACAGCTGTTGGATTTTGCTCTTTCCATTTTACCTGATTTGTATCATCATCTCTTTCAATTTTACCTGCAGTAGTTTTAATATGTGCTTTACCTGCATCTACTGATATATTTTTAGCTTTTATGGATTTATCATTACCTTTAACATCTATTATTTGGGCAGTTGTTTCTCCTTTAATTTTTTGAATATGTATAGAACCATCCACACCTAATGCTTCTGATTTGGCACCGGTCATAACAACATTAAAGTATGATTGTTCATTTGCGGAAGCAATATTTATACTTCCTTTTTCCGCATCAACAGAGGAATTTTCAATTTTTGCAATTGCATTGTTTGTATAATTATCCCATGCAAAATTTGCACCCAAACCAAACTTTCCACCGTCAACAGTAGGTTCATACTCCCAATCATTCTGCCCTACTATTTTATAGTTAATTGTCTTAATAAGAATATCAAAAAGCCCTAAACCGTTATAACCTATAACGGAATTAACCGAATTAACAGTAAGCGCACCTTCGGGAGCATTATTTTCTGCCGGATTTATTGTTATACTTGAATCATTTTCAATGCTTGCTGTTGTATTATTATTAACTTCATTATAGACAGCAGAAGCTGAAGCAGATGCATTTTTTCCAATAGAATTAGATTGTACAAGGTTATTAAAAAATCCAGAAAGTCTAAATTTAGGTTTTAAATCAGAATATGTATCTTTGATATTTTGTTCTGCAAGCCCTGTTATTTCAAAAGCAGGAGCATCACTATCCACTTTCGGATGTTCCCAACCGGCATCCCATTTCCCGTTTGCTTCTGATGCAAATTGTCCGCCTATATACAAACCGTCAAAGCCTTTAATCTTAAATGGGAATTTCATACCAAATGTAAGTTTACCGACATTCATAGGTAATTCTGTTGTAGCATCAACATTTACATTATCGGCTTCTATTTCAGTAGCACTGACTATAGCATTTGTTGTATTATTTTGGTCATTCCAAATAAAAGATACTGAAACACCATATTTACCTTCACCTTGAGTATCGGTTGTTGCAGCATTAGAAAGTAAATCAACAGTGTTAGCCTGAACTGTAACATCACCTGCTTCAATTTTTGAATTTTCTATCTTTGCATTGGTATTATTAACTGTTTTACTTAATACAACAGCGCCCCCAACTTCTCCTGTAGCAGATTGTGTTGCTGTAACTGAAGTTTTCCCTTTTAATTTATCAAATAAATTATGATTAAAATACTTATTATGTTTATCTTTTATATAATCTCTGGCTTTTTGGTCTTTTACATCCGGCGGTTTAACCATTTTATCATCTACTGTTGCATCAGCGGCATTACTTGTTATATGCAAACTCTGTGCAATAACCGTAGTATCTTCTTCTGTTTTAACTTCGCTGTCTTTTATGATAGCAGAAACATCATTTTTACTAAAATTCATTATTGCAACAGCAGAAACTGCAGAGTTCCCATGTTGATCTGTACCTTGTTGATCCTTTGTACCTGCAATTGCAGTCATTCCAATTTCAGCTTCACTATTGGAAAGGTTAGTTGCTAATATGCTTAAATTTTTGGCATTAACTTTTGATGAAAGAATTTGTGCTTCTGTTGTTGTTTTAACGGTATTGTTCAAAATCATACCAATATAAGCATCTTCTAATTTTATAGACATCAAACTGTCATTAGTGATATTAACTGAATTTTCATTTGTTGAAACAGCAGTTACATCAATATCACCATTTGTAACATTCAGAGTTGAATCTTTAACAATTGCTTTTGATTCTGTTTCTGTACCTACACCATACAAACCTACAGGAAGGAAGAATGCTAACACTCTGTTATTTGCATCAAGACTTGATGATGCATCTGTTGAAATTTCTATATTCTTGGCATTTTCAGCAACAGCATTAATTGTTGAATTTTCAATATTTACCGTTGCGGCAGTTCTAGCACCTTCAAAACCATCATAAGTATCCCATCTGAAAAATTCATCAATTTTTGATTCGTCACTTGTGAAAAATTTTATAAGAGTTGGTGTTAAAAAATTGGCATTTTCACTGGTTTCAGAAGATGACTCAGCATGAATATAAACGGAATTGTCTTTTAAAGGATTTTGGCTGCTGTCAGGCAATGTTGCAGCTTGGGCTTTTAATGCATTAATTGTTGAATTTTTAATTGTAACACCAGCATCAGCTTTACCCGCTACTCCCCATAGAGAAGTCAACGAAGTCATATCCGAATCAAAAGTTAATATCAAATCTCTCAATGTATTACCTATAAATTCAATATCTTCAAGAGGATTTGCCATATCAAATTCTTTTTTCTGCGTTGCTTTCGCTGTAATAGAAACCGTATCGCCGGTTATAGTTGAATCCTCAACATTAACTTTGGCTTCCGCTAAATCTATTCTTTCCTGACGTTCAACTTTTGCGGTTGAAGATATATCTATCTCATTTGCGCCAATATCGGCTTTTTTGATATCAATATTTGACTTTAAATGATAACCTTCATTAACATCGCCAAACCCAGATTCTTTATTGGCTACAATCTTGATTTTTCCGTTAGAAAGAGCAAAAGAATCAGCATTGGTAATATTATTGGAAACTAAACTGTTAAAAGTACTTTCCGCAGAACTCAAATCTGTAAAAGTTTCATTTCCCGTATAGCCTGCAATAATACCTACTCTGTTTGTTCCGTCACCGATTTTTATATCACTTCCGTATAAATTAACCTCTTCTCTTGCTATAATTTTGCCGTTTACAACAATATTACCTTTGGAATCGGTAATTAAGTTTTTATAATTGTCAGCATTGTGTTCATAAGATGATAAAGCTCCGCCTTCATAGGCATCTTTAAAATCGTCGAACTTACCTTGCGACGGAGTAAGAACAGATAAGGAACCTACATTTAATAAGCCTGATGCACCTATTACCATTCCGTTTGGTGATACAAATATTGCGTGACCGTTGTAGAAGGAATTGCCTTTCATTGTATTAACTATACCGTTAATGTTAATTTGATTATCTACAAGGTTTACGAACTTGGAGTAGTTATCTTTAAATTTAAGATTGGCAATATCGCCTTGGTCAAGATTGAATTTATTATATTGTCTGAATCCCGTGCTTCCTGATACTTTTGCCGCCTCAATATTATATGTATTTCCAGTTGGTGTTATTCCGGTTATCTCAGATGCAAATACATTCACAGGCATTGTCAAAAAAATTGTATTTGCGCACAAAATTGACGCAATCAATTTTTTCTTACAAGAATTTATATCAATCATACTAATATTCCGATTCTACTCCACTGTACAGTCACTTTATTTTAACATACAAAAAAAATATATTTTTTATTGTGAAACCCTTCACCGGTATGATTTTTACAATTTTTTACATCAATAATAGTTATTGAAAAAATGATAAATTTTATGATATTATTTTTTCAAGTTGAGGAATTATGAAAAAGAAATTTTTATTAGGTTTATTATTCTGTTTTTGCGCTCAAATACCTTCATTCGCTGATTTTGACATATCTCCAGGGGTTTTACCTCAGGCAGGGACAATTAATACCCACGATTTGCAAACTTTAAGAAAATTTGAAGCAGAGCATCAAATTCAACAGGACTATGCAAAACACAAACAAACCATAAAAGAAAAAAAAGAACTAACAAAAGAAAAAAAAGAAAAAGTAAAAGTTGAAAAAGCAAAAATAGAAGAATATGCAACCAAAGGTGTTTATGTTGAAAATATTGAAGTAACACCATCTCAAATTTTAACTGTATATGAAATCGAAAATATTATTGATGATTACACAAAAACAAATATAAAGCAGGAACAATTACAGGAAATTGTTAATAAAATAAATAAACTTTACCTAAAAAAAGGATTTGTTACAGCAAGAGCTTTCGTTCCGGAACAAACAATAGAAAACGGAATTATAAAAATTGAACTTGTAGAAGGCAAGGTCGGTAATATAGAAATTACCGGTAACAAATGGACCAGAACAAAGTATATAGAAGACAGGCTTGGACTTAATAAAGGCGATATTTTTAATATTCAGCAATATGAACAGGATTTAATGATATTCAATCGTTATAATGATAATGTTAGTTTAACGACCACCTTAAGCCCAGGACAGGAGAAACTCGGAACAACTGATATAGAAGTACAAGCACATGAAAAACTTCCATTTCATCTCACTGTTCTAATGGATAATGCAGGTCGCTCAACAATCGGTAAATATCGCGGCGGTTTAATGCTGCAAGATGACAGTTTATTCGGGTTCAGAGATAAATTAACGGTTGGCGCATATGCAAACAGATATTCGGTTACTCCGTTTGCGGATTATAATATTCCCGTTAATAAAAAAGATGGCAGAATAGGTGCATCTTTTTCATCAAGTAACTCAAAAATAGGTCACGGTCCATATGAAATGTTTAATATCAGAAGCCGTTCATTAAACTATTCATTGTATTATACTCAACCTATTTACAGAAGACCTTGGACTGAATTATCCAGTACAACTTCTATCAGTTACAAAAAAGCTGCAACAAGTTTTGACCACAAAGATATAACAAGAGATAACATTACAAGCGCACAAACAGGTTTAAACTTCAGATATGATACCGCAAAAGGTATATGGTATTTAAACCAAAACGTAAGTTATGCATTTCCCATTTTAGACAGAGATTCAAATTACTTAAAAATAGATGGCGGACTGTTAAGATTACACGATTTCGGGCACGGATTTATTGGAACATTAAGGGGAAATTACCAGTTTATTCCAAATAAAAGAGTAGTTCCTTATGTTGACCAATTTATGGCAGGCGGTGTTGCAACGGCAAGAGGTTATTCAGAAGGTCTTTTAGTAGGCAGAGACGGTTACCTTGTAAGCACGGAATTACAATTCCCGATTGGACCGAGAACAATAAAAAGCAGAGACAAATCCAAAGAAATACCGTTTTCCGGTACTTTCTTAAAAGGGTTTGTATTTGCGGATCATGCAGGTGTATTCCCGTATAAAGGCTCAGGGGAAGGTTCAAGAGGATACGACCGTAACGATTTCCTTATGAGTTTAGGCTGCGGGTTAAAAATAAATTTGCCTAAGGATATTTCGGTAAGGCTTTCCTGGGGATTCCCTCTTATGAATAATGACCACGAAGAAGTTAATAAATGGGGAAGATTTCATTTTGAACTAGCCTTAACACCTGACTTTGACTACTTCTTAAGCAAAAGAAAACCAAAGAAAGGTGTTGAAAGAGTTAAACTTGAGGACGGAACAAAAGTTGTAAGCACTGTCACAACCCCTGTTAAAAAAACTTATATTAAACCTAAAAATGTTTCTAAAATATAATTTTTAAATAAATATTTAAAAACAAAAAGGACGTAATTATGAAAAAATATATAATATTATGCTTTTTATTAATATTTCCTGTAAGTGCATTTGCTTGGGAAACATTTATGGATAAATGCATAAAATCCTGGATTGGTTACCCATTAGACTCTGTAATTAAAAAGTGGGGATATCCCGAATACGAAAAAAATATTGCAGGCAAAAAATTATACGTATGGGAAACATATGATTATGATGCGGAAGTTATTGAGGGTACAGGAATGACCATTTCAACTACTGACAGAAAAGGAAGAGAAACTTCTTTTACAACAGGCGGTCAATTAAAAGTGGAATTTTGCAGAAAAATGCTTGATGTAGATAATAATAATATTGTTCTGGGCGGTCACTATGAAGGTAACGATTGTCCTAAATTTTATGTTTTAGGTAAAAAATTTGTAAATCCTCAAAATGATCCTTGGGCAAAAAAATAAAATCTTATAGATTTAATCTGTTGCTATAATCAGTTTATATTATTTTTGTATTTCAGCTCCTTGAGCATAAACAATGAAATCCGCCTGGGGTCTTATTTTTTTAATATCAACTTTTTCATCTTTATCAGTATAATATACAGAAGATAAAATTTCTCTTTGTTTTCTGGGCATAGAAATATTGCTGTATTTTTCTATTGTTGAATTTGGATTATAATCTTTTGAATTAACAATTGCACGATAAACTGCTTCGTCCGCAAAGAAACAGCGTCCGCTGTCTTTTTGAGAATCTAAAACTCTTGCACGATATTCATGATTTGCTATTTTTCTTACTATAACATTTCTATATTGTCCGTTAAAAGATACAGGTGAAAGTTTACTTACTTGCATATTTTCTCCTTAATTATAAACTTATCGAATATAAAATTTGTAATTAATACTTTTGCTACATGATAAATTTCTTATGGGGAATTATTTACAATGTTTTATAAGTTATTAGCTAAAACACAGTATTATTTGTATTTTTTATTTTAAATAATCTGATAAATCTATATTATCTGTATCAATAGAAGTTACCGGAATTTTTATTGTTGTTCCTAAACATATCCATTGATTATTTCTTGCTGAAACAAAAGTATTATATTTGTGAAGTTCCCCATCTTTTATATCAAATAATTTTTCTATATAATCAACAGGAACAAAATTCCCTTCAAATTTCTTTGCCAAGTCAGGATTTTCATTTTCTTCTTTTAATGAAATATATACTGTTTCGCCGTCACTATAAACATCAGCAATTGCTTCTTGCTCTTTTTGTTTTTTAATAAGAGCATCTAGCTCTTTACTTATATTGTAATATTCAGATGAATATGGTTCAGCCTTATATAATTTCTGAGTTTTTTCATCTATTACATCACTCATATAATCATATTGCGTAGGAATTTTAAGACTGTTCACTTCCGATAAATCTTCATCCGAATAAATACCGTTACTGTATCTTATAACATCTTCATCAATGTTATATGTATTGGCAATATCTGAAATATCATTCTCTTTGGAATCAAAATCAACTACGGCAGAAGACACCTCAGGTTCATAGTCCAACATATCTTTGCCTTCTTTTAAACCAAGAGCACTTAATGCTGTCATTATAATTGCCATTACAATTCTTGTAATTTTTTTAGCTTTTTCTATTACTGATTTTTCACTGGATTTTGCTGTTTCTTTTTCATTTTGTGTATTTTTTTGTTCTTTTATCTTTTTATTTTTTGTTGATGTTTTTTCTGTTTCGCTTGATTCATTTGTTTCAGAAGAAACAAACTCATCCTCTTGAATTTGAGGAGTCATAACAAGTTTTTCTTTATTAGGATTTATTACAATTTTATAGTTTTGCGGAACAGATACTTTTACTTGTTCATCATTATTCCTTACTATATTATTTTTTTTTTGTTTTTTTGCGCCGGAGAAAGAAATTAAAGATACATTATTCATTTTAATAAAACCTCTTTTTGAAGGGATAAAAAAATCAAAATAAAAATTTTTGCTAAATTACAAATTCATTAAGTTACTCTTGTATATCCGAACCCGAAGCATAAACTATATAATCTGCACGGGGTCTGACTTGTTTAATATCTACTTTTTCATTTTCGTCAGTATAATATACGGAAGTTAAAACTTCTCTTTGTTTTCTATTCATAGCAATATTGCTATATTTTTTAATCGTTGAATCGGGCTTAAAATCATTTGAATTTACAATTGCACGATATATTGCTTCATCAGCAAATAAGCAGCGTCCGCTGTCTTTTTGAGAATCTAAAACTCTTGCACGATATTCATGATTTGCTATTCTTCTTAATTTAACATTTCTATATTGTCCGTTAAAAGATACAGGTGAAAGTTTACTAACTTGCATATTCTCTCCTTAATTATAAACTTACCAAGTATAAAAATTGTAATTACAATTTTTGCTACATGAAAAATTTCTTATAACAAATTATTTACAATGTTTCATAAAATCACTTTATAGTGAGGAACTAAAGAGATGCAGGTCAGTAGGTATGGTGCAAACAGAAACATTTTGCACTTTTAATAATTTCTAATAATAGTACCTTTTTTGGAAAAAATATTAGATATAGAAATGTAGGTCAGACACTGCCTAACACAATAAAATAATAAAAAAGAGAGCTAAGATTTTGTTTAATCTTAACTCTCTTCTCAAACTTGAATCCGGCAGCGAAATTCCGTAGAGTGGAGTTGAGGCTTTAGCCGAACGAACTCGATTATGTGAGGGCAAACTGAACGACAGGACGAAGTCCGTAGTGAAGTACTTGCCCGAGAGAAAGGAATTTCAAGATAAAATAAAAAAAGAGATGAACTGATTTCTCCATCCATCTCTTCTTCTA
>JAEEGL012380773.1_pt1 | contig 29682 bp, 24 predicted proteins | sample 9134231 | NCBI WGS metagenome assembly JAEEGL01 (sample SAMN16246548, study PRJNA631951) | gut metagenome | biome: gut microbiome; feature: rumen; material: fiber-attached | host: Bos | place: Iran: Karaj | collected 2018-10
GAACTGACCAAGCGCCTGCGAAGAAGATGAAAGCGTTGTTGTCTGTTGTAGCACCGGAGTACAGATAGAGACGTCCGCCTGTCTGACCTGCATACGCGTCGATCAGGTACTGGCCCTGCTGAACCCCTACGTCGAAGCTGTTGAATGTTACGTAGTAGTCAACTGCCTCTGTGTCTGTGATAAGTCTGTCGTAGCAGATAACCTCTACGCCTGCAGCGTGTGCAACCTCAACTGCCTGTGCAGCTGCTGTAGCATCCTGTGCGCAGATTACGAGTACGTCGATACCCTTTTCGATAAGGGACTCAACGTTGGTGAGCTCTGTAGCAGAGCTGCCCTGTGAGAAAAGAACCTCAGATGTGAAGCCTGCATCACCAAGGATGGATGTGAAGGAAGCCTCGTCCTGGATCCACCTGGGCTCGTCTCTTGTAGGAAGAACGATACCTACCTGGAGCTCGTCGCTTCCTGCCGCATTGGCGTTACCCTCTGTCGTGGAGTCAAGATTTGTACAGCCTGCAAGAGAAGCTGCCATCGCGATGCTCAGAACAGTTGAGATGATCTTCTTTTTCATTACCTCATTCTCCTTTGGAAAAGATTTACAATCCCATTCGATTGCTTTGTTGCCATGAGGTTATCAGTGATGAAGATCTGTCTGAATCGAATCAGTTATCAAAATTGTTGGAAATTTACATCTGATTCACACATTGGAAAAACACACATAAAATTTCCAACGGATTTTGTTAGATATCTTAAGATTAGTGTTGATTATTCAACTATCCGACGCTTCTATCGTGCCGCCGCCAAGAACTTCGTCGCCGTCATAAAGCACACACGCCTGCCCCGGTGTTATGGCACGTAAAGGCATGTCGAAAAGCACTTCCACGCGACCGTCAGGCAGCGGATTACAAACACAAGGCTGCTCCTTCTGACGGTATCTTATCTTGGCTTTACACTTGGATCCCGCTTCGGGTATGTAGCCGCAGGTCCATATGAAATCGCCTGCTATGAGTCTGTCTGAATAGAGGTCCTTCTCTGTTCCTAAGTAAACAATATTCTTAACAGGATCTACCCTTAATACATACAGAGGTTCTTCGAATGCGATGCCTAGTCCCTTACGCTGGCCTCTTGTATATCTGATTATTCCTTCGTGCTTACCGAGAACTCTTCCGTCGGTGTAAACGAAGTCTCCCTGCGGGTAGGTCCTGCCAGTAAGTTCTTTAATTACGTCTGTGTACTTACCCTGAGGTACGAAACATATATCCTGGCTGTCGGGCTTGTTGGAATTAACAAAGCCGTTCTCTTCCGCGATTGCGCGCGTCTTGGCCTTCGTAAGATCACCTATAGGAAGCAGAACGTGTGCGAGCATCTCCTGTGCGAGTGAATAAAGAACGTAGCTCTGATCCTTATTCTCATCGGGAGCTTTAAGGAGCGCATAACGTCCGTCGCGCTTCTCTATACGCGCATAGTGGCCGGTAACGATGTGATCGCAGCCTAGTATCTTCGCACGCTCGAAGAGCTTGTCGAACTTCATATATCGATTACAGTCAATGCAAGGATTCGGCGTAAGACCGTGCTCATATGCATATATAAACTTATCTATAACGTTCTCTCTGAAGCCGTCCTTGAAGTTGAATACGTAGTACGGCATGCCGAGCTTAAATGCCACGGCGCGCGCGTCCTCGACATCATCTAATGTGCAGCAGGTGTGGGCATTCTCTTTCACCACAGCAGGATCATCGTGAAGCTTCATAGTGCAGCCGATGCACTCATATCCTTCCTTCTGCGTGAGGTATGCTGCGACGGATGAATCAACTCCGCCGCTCATGGCGATCAGGGCTTTCATTCTTCGGCAACGGCCTCTGTAACAGCTGACTCAGAAGAATGAACCCTCGATCTCATAACCAGATAAAGAGCCGTAAACAGCGGTACAAACGATCCCATATGGTATCCTCCTTAGATCTTCTCAATTATATACCAAGCATGTCAGTTGCTTTAAGGCATTGCATATTTTCCCCTGCGGTGTAAAATTACACTTATACACAGACAGGAATAAGGGAGCATCTCATGACCAGAGAAGAATTAGTTTCAGAAGTTAACTCAAGGCTCAAGCTCGTAAGGACAGAATACGGACTTACGCAGGACAAGATGGCCGCCATCCTCGGAATCTCCAAGAAGACTCTCGTCGAGAGCGAGAAAGGAAGAAGAACTCTGGGATGGACTGAGGCTATCGCACTGACTGCAGTATTCTCAAGAAGCGAGATCTTGAAGGATGCTTTGGGAGAGGACTTCCCTGAGATGGTTTCTGCTTTGGCACTGAAAGATGTAGAAGTTTCTTATCCTTCCACGATGGGCGGCAAAGTCTGGTGGCGCGATGTCAAGAAGGCGTACGGATACAGGATCCAGCAGAACGTCATCTCGAACCACTACAGGCTGCTCGACGAAGCTGACAGAAGACTCATATCTTCTTTCAACCTCAAGGATGTGGAGGATTATCTGGAGGATCTCAGATGAAGAAGTCTGATTCAAGGATTGCCGTGGGCGTGATACTGCTTTTCGCAGTGCTTCTTATCGCGCTCGGGTTCATCGCATTCACGCCGCACACGAAGGAGTTCTCCTATATCTGTGAGGCGCGCGGGTACGAAGACAACAACGTGTGCATGTCGGGCGAGGACCATGCTTACCACTATTATGCCTACTCGAGCCACTTCCATTGTTATATCGACTGTGATGAGGAGCTTGAGGAAGTCGACGAGGATCCGATCTCGCTTACCGTGCACCCCATCGGACTGCGCTGGTACAGGACGGATAACAGCGGAATCTGGGTGAGAGAATTAACCGTAGTGTATGAGGTGGAAGAATAAAGAGCCGTCAAACGACGGCTCTTCTTAATCAGATCATTAATTAATTGCTGTCTTAGGTCTCACATGCATATGGCCCGGAAGCTCCTCAGCCGGAGCCTCTTTCTGAAGATCAGCCATAGTTCCTGCCATCCCGTGTGTAAGAGACGGTCTATAAGCATCGATCACAGGTCTGCTGACACCGCCGACAGCCGCTTCGAGATCATCAAGCCTCAACTCTCTATCCTTTTCTCTGTCACCCATCGGTCTGTCCTCCTTATCCGGATTAAGAGCACACGCTCTTAACTAATTATTCCATGATTCCGCGGGCAATGAGTGAACATTCTATAAACTATCCCCGAGGGTTTCTCTTATAGTAGAATTATTAAAGTGTTCAGCATCCGAGATCAAGGAGACCATTATGGCAGATAACAAGGTTTTTTCTTTCTCATACGTAACCAAAGGAGGATCATTACCTGGCAATAAGCCTAAGGTTTATTTCTCGTGTCACCCGAAAGACTTCGACAAGTATTTTGGAAAGGTCTGCGAGGATATATTCAGAGTATCGGACTGCACTATATTCTACACACAGGACATGACAGATCCCATTGATGATGAGAACACCCTCGTCAGTCTTGGAAGAATGAACCTGTTCGTCATACCGGTAACCTACAAACTGTTGAACACCCCCATCAGATGCATAGACTTCGACTTGAAGTTTGCCAAGGATAACAACATACCTATCCTCCCTCTTATGATGGAGAAGGATTTGTATGATCTTTATAAGAGATCCGACAGATTCGGCGAACTTCAGTACCTTAAGCCTTACAGCAGCGACAGCACAGAAGTTAACTACCGTTCCAAACTCTTTAACTATCTGAGATCCGTTCTTATTAGCGACGAGCTTGCAAGCCGTATACGTGACGCTTTTGATGCTTACATCTTCTTAAGCTACAGAAAGCAGGACAGAAATCTTGCAAATGAGCTTATGAAACTGATACATAAGAATCCGGAGTGCGAGGATCTCGCTATATGGTTTGACGAATTTCTTACTCCCGGCGAGAGTTTCCGCAGCAACATAGACCGCGTTATGAAAGACAGCCGGCTTTTCGCGCTGCTGGTCACGCCCCGCATACTCGAGAGACACGATGACGGCACACCTAATTTTGTAATGGGAGAGGAATACCCAAAGGCAATGGACTATGGCATACCGATTCTTCCCGCACAAATGGAGGATACTGACCATAATCTTCTTACTGTCGAATACCCGGATATCCCAGAGTGTGTAGATCCTGCAGACGAGGAGCAGTTCCATAAAAGGCTGCTTGATACTCTCATAGGGATTGCATCTTCCGAGAACAACAATGATCCGGAGCATAATTATCTGATCGGGCTTGCATACCTGGACGGAATCGATGTTGAGAAGGACAAAGAAAGAGGATTAAGACTTGTTACAAAGGCTGCCGAAGCAAATAATGAGGAAGCCATAAACAGACTGTATCACATGTATCTTTACGGAATCTATGTCCAGGCTAATTATAATAAAGCCCTTTTATGGATACAAAAGCTCTATGAGCTTAGGCTTAATACCAAAGGAGAGCGTGATGAGGATACCCTTGCTGCTTTGAATAATCTGGCACAAGCTTACGAGAGAACAGGTAATTACGAAGAGTCACATAAGTTGAATCTTAAGTGCGTAGAGTTGATGAAGCTGGAATTTGGAGAGGATCATCCCAATACACTTATGGCACTTAACAATCTAGCGAACTCTTACGGTTACACAGGAGACAACGAACAGTCTCTCAAACTTCATAAGGATATCTACGAGAAGAGACGCCGCATACTCGGAGAAGAAGACGAGGATACCCTTTCGTCGATGATCAATCTCGCATTGGCTTACCGAGAGAATGGAGATTACCAGAGCAGCCTTGAATTACTCGAACCAGCTTATGAGATTTACATAAGAACGTTAGGTGAAGAGGACGACAACACACTGACTGCCATGAACAATCTTGCGCTAGCTTACAAAGATACCGGAGATTACCCGAAGGCACTAGAGTTAAGCAGGAAAACATATAGCATTTTTCTTAAAAAGTACGGGGCCGATGATCCAGACACACTCTTCGCACTTAACACATTGGCAGGCATGCTATTAGATAGCGGAGATTACAAGGAGGCACTTGAATTACATAAGGAGTGTTACGAACTAAGATGCAACGTCCTCGGCAAGGATCATCCGGATACTGTTTTCTCATCGAATAATCTCGCGAATGCATACATTCTCTTAGGAGAATATGAGAAAGCCCTCGAACTGTATGCTGAGAGCTATAAGATGTCTCAAATCACTTTTGGTAAAGAGCATCCCAACACTATTGCATCGGCGATGAGTCTGGCTTTGGCGTATGGCGGCATTGAAGACTATCAACGCGCACTGGAATTACTCTACGACAACTATGTGCTGTCATGCGAAGTCTCGGGAGAGGAGCACCCCGTAACGTTGACGATACTTCATAATCTTGCTAACATCGCCCGTAAGGCCGGAGAATACCAGAAGTCATTGGATTGGAGCCTCAAGTGTTATGAAGGACGCTGCAAGGTTCTGGGGAATTCTCATCCTCTTACACTCTCGACCATGATGATCATCGCTAATGTATTTCATTATATAGGAGATGATGAAAAGTCTCTTGAACTTCACTCCTTAACCTATGGTGCTCACTGCGAGGTACTGGGAGAATCCCACCCCTCAACACTGACTTCTTTGCATTATCTCTCGATTGCTTACTATCACGTGGGCAACCTTAACAAGGCGCTCGAACTGATGCAAACGTGCTATAACTCAAGCGTGGAAATTCTAGGCAAAGATCACCCTACCACAATGTCAAGGCTTCAGGTTATGAACATAATCAAAGAAGAACTTGGTGGGGAGTAACTTACACCTCGCTCTTCCCGCCGAACACCTCCAGGATCTCGGACTCGGTCGCCTGGTTATTCTCATACAGGTAATCAGCGAGCGCCTGGATCTTGTCCTTGCCTTCGGTAACGAGCTCCCTCGTCTTCTCCATCTCCACCTTAAGAAGATCGTTCACGAGCTTCAGCGCCTCGTCACTGTACGAGGATGCCATGAGCTTGTCGTAAGGGATATAAGCCAGACCGTAATCGGACATCGCATAGGAATAGATGATGTCGAACGCGAGTCTCGTCGCTGTCCTGATATCGGAGGCAATGCCGGTATTCACGCCCTTGGGACCGAAGAAAACATACTCTGCGACACGTCCTGCGAGCGCAGTCCTGATCCTCCACAGAAGATCATCCTTCGTATAAGACGGAGTCTTCTCGGGATTCTCGTGCTGCATGTATCCGCCAAAGTCGCCTCTCGACACGATGGTAACGAAGCTCGGCTTCTCGCCCGACAGATAGCTGATATAAGCATGTCCGGACTCGTGGATCGCGACTGATCTGTAGTACTCTTCGCTCCACTCGCGCTTCTGGCCGTACATGTACTCTTCGAAAGCATTGATGAGATAGTCGTCGCTCATCTCCTCGCCTGCCTTCGCTGCGTTACGTATCGCGAGCTCGACCACGTTCTTGAGGATCGCGAGGCTCTCACCCGTAGTCCTCTGTGCGAGGTTGTGTATTACCTCAGGAGAGACGGACACGACGTTAGCTTTTCGAAGCATAAGCGCGAGGAACTCCTCCCTCTCCTTCTCCTTGGGCAGGTCAACGCAGATCCTGTTGTCGAACCTTCGAAGCAGAGCAGGATCGATGCCGCCGCCGATGCTCGTCTCGGCATCAAGGCCGTAGTTGGTGGCAGCCACGACGAAGACAGGTTTCGCAGGGTCGAACGTGAAGCCGTCCATCTCCGTCAGCAGCGTGTTCAGCAGCGTCTCCGTGTGCTGCGTGCTCGAGCTGCCCGTCCTCGTCTTGCCGATCGCGTCGATCTCATCGATAAAGATGATACTCGGAGCAAACTTCTTTGCCACTGCGAAAAGCTGGCGTATCGACTTCTCGCCCTCGCCGACGAACTTGTTCATGAAGCCCGTGGCCGTGGCCGGGAAGAACGAGACATCACTCTCGCCTGCCATGGCTCGCGCAAGCATCGTCTTACCTGTTCCCGGAGGACCGTAGAGAAGGATGCCGCGCGGAGGCTTAATGCTTCCCGCCATGAACTTCTTCGGGTTCTTAAGATACTTAACGAAATACTCGAGCTCCGACTTCGCGTCCTCGGCACCGATTACGTCGGCGAACTTGTCCTTGGGCCTGTCGTTGTCGGAAAGAAGAAGCTTGCCTTCATCGGCATCAGCGGCAACTTCGACCTTGAAGTCGTAGAAGGTGATCTTCGCGACGTTGCCTTCGATGCGCTGTGCCGTGTTGTACGTCAGCACCCTTCCCCTGCTCGAGAGCTCGTCCACACGCTTCTGCATGTAGACCATATCCGATATCTGAATGAGCTTGTCAGCAAGCTCGTTATTATCGTTCCACTTAATGAATTCCCTGGCGCCGCGCTCGATGAAGACAGACTCGTCCTCGGGCCTGATCTCGTCCTTGTGAACGAAATAGATTGGCATCTGCGGGATCTTCTTGATAATCGTATTGAACGAGATTACCGCCTCATTCTTGACGTCATCAAGGCTCAGGAAGCCGTGCACGTTATCCTTAACGTCGTACTTCATGTCGATGACAACAAAAGCGATATCGTTCGCCGCGATGACCTCAAGCGCGTGGTCCTTGTCAGCGAATAATACCTTGTGCTTATCAGTAAGCGGTATCCCTTCCAGTTCAGAAGGGTCGCCGATAAAGAGGATCTCGGTATTCTCTCTATTGATGAAGAGCTCGCTTATCGCGGGATCTTCTTTATCAAGGTCGAGCTCGAACTTGATCGAATCAACCTTGCTTAACGCATCATCATGAGAGCAGGCATGACGGCCGAGTTCATACAGCTCATTCTTGATCATGATGGTGCTCTGTGACGACATATTACGTGCATCCATGCGTGAGCTCTGCGAGAACACGAGCATAGGCGCCACCTTCTTGTCGATGGCTACGTCGTAGTCGTATGTGTCCTTAACGAGATTAACGTTCTCGTTGAACCTGCTGTTAATGATGTTGACGTAGTTGTGGACTCCGAGCCTGTTAAACATTATGACGTTGCCGGAGCCGAGTCTCGAGCAGATCGCCGAAGGGAAAGCATGCTCGCCCCTCTCGTCCGTCTCCGCCTCGATCTCTTTCATAACCACGGAACGCGGCGTGGAAGCCAGATTGATCTTGGATGTGTCCTCATAAAGCTTCTTGCCGACATTCGTCGTGAAGATCATGAGCACGTCCCTGAAAGACGTCTGCTTCAACGTGCACTGGTCGGTAAGCACGCCGCCGTCGAGCACCTGCAGAAACTGGTAGATAACGTCAATGTGCGCCTTCTCGATCTCATCGAAAAGCACGATACACGACGGATTGTCCTTAACGAACTCCGTCAGCACACCGGGCTTGGGCGCCGCATACGTCTTCGGAACACCCGACAGCCTCTGCACGGAATCCTGCTGCGAGTACTCGCTCATATCCATCCTCAGGAACGGCATGTCGAGTATCTCGGCAACAGACGACGCCAGGTATGTCTTACCTACTCCCGGAGGACCTGCGAAAAGAAAAGTAGCCGCAGGACCCTTGGAGTTAGTCTTATCCTTATCAAAGATCTGGCTCTGGAAGTAGCCTTCCGCGAACAGGCGGATGGCTTCATCCTGACCGTAGACCTTACACTTCAAGCATTCATACAGATGATTGGTCCTCGATACAAGATCGTTGAAGCGGTTCTTGTCGGGGATCTCTTCTTCTGTTTTTTCTTCTGCTTTAGGAGCTTCAGGCGCTTTAGCGGGAGCGGGCTTCTTAGCCGTCTCCTCTTTATCGGAAGGCGCATCCTTGCCTGCAGCCTCCATCATCTTCCGGCCCATAGTTCCCAGCTTAAGGATATCGTTAATAGAGTTATTCTCGTGCATGTAAGAAAGCTCGGGGATACCCGTCGCGAGCAAGAGTTCCAGCGTCTTAGCCGCCGGATTATCGTCATTGATCGCGGGAATATCACGGGGTTTCTTATTCTCGGCGCTTCTGTAACCGCGAAGGAGCGGTACGCCGGTCTTGATAAGTTCGGGATCAAGCTTTTCCTTCTTGAAGACTGATTTAACATCCTCGACATCCTGCTGATCAGCAGGATCGGGGAACATAGACTTCAGCACGCTATCATTCATGAGAACGAGCTTGGCGAATCCGTATACATAATCAAGTTCGATGAGAGCACTCTTGCTGAATGCATTCTCAGCCAGTTTAACTACCTGCAGAAAAACTCTATTACTGTTCATAATGGTTTATGCAAAACACGCTTTCATAATGATGGGATATGCCTCGTCAACGATGCCTGCCATACGCATGCAAAGCTCCATGATCTCCTGGCCGCAGGAATCGATCTGGATAACGGCATCGTCCTCGGCACTGATCGTGCAGTCCTCGGGATCTACTACGAACTTGATCCAGCGGAACTTGCTGTTAAGCATGTTAACGAGAACGAACATTTCAGGCATCTTATCCTGAGGGAACTTAGCGATATCGAATGCTCGAAGACCTACAGAAGTCTCGGAATCATCGAACGCGATGAGGATCTTGATACTGTCCTTATTATCAAGGCCGAATCCCGTAATGATCCTGTCCTGATTCTCTCCGGTCAGATCATACTTAAAGCCCTCGGAATCAAAATAAGCCGCTGTTACCTTCGCTGCTGCATTGCTCATAAAACTGTCCTCCGTAAGGAAAAATCAGGCAAACGTGCCTGTAAAATTTATTTTAGCACTCGCACGGGGGCATAGTGTTAATAATATGAGAACAATGAGAGGATTCGGAATCCGCTGTCGTTCCGGTGTTAAAATACAATCATGTATTCAGAATACTATCGAGGGAGAATCATTCATGTTCATCATTGATCTAATCCGCTGGAAGCTGCAACATCATTCCATCATGGATCTGTTGATTACCGATGCTCATTGTAACTTTAAAGATGCATATGATGATGACAGCTATGATGATTATCTCGATGACGAGGAATGTATAGCTAATAATGAATCATCATAGGTGCGTTGACTACGATGTCAATTATTCAAGATACGTACCTTAAAGACATAGAGTTTTATGATACTGAGATAAGTGTCGGAGAATGCTTGTTAATACCAGATGAAGTATTAGACGAATTAAACATGTTTGTATATGGTCCAGTCATTGAGGATAATGATCCGATTGATTTAATCACCCTGTTTCATTCCGGGAAAGAAATAACTCTGCAGAGATACTATGGATAATAAAACGACAGGCAAGCATCACATTAAAAACTTACCTATCTATCCACTCCAACCAATCTTGATCAGGCGAGATCCGATCAATGAATTGGATGAAATCCGAATACGGAGATATATCCGGCATAGAGCCTTTGCCATGAATATGTCTGGTATTACTCTTCTCCATCTCCTTGTAATCAAGAGACCATGAGTCATCATCACATCCCAGCATATGCTTACCCGGGACATAATCTGACGGAACTGACTTAGGCCATGAGTATATCTTCAACAATCTCAAATAATCGGAAATACGGCTTGCCCAACGTAACGAAGCACGATAATGAAGCGCCGCATCCTCCGCATACATACCGCGGTGACCAAAGGCTGTCGACAGATATACTCCGTCTTCATCCACTTCGATACATATGTAACGAGAACGCTGATCAGGCTTACATATCTCAAAGCACAAGCTCTCAACCATAATCCTTAGCCTCTTCTTATCGCTTCAATCCCCTACTCCGACACCTTCAAACCACAGTAGATAACATCCTGCAGTTCTTCGTTCTCCAACAGTTCGTAATAGGTCAAATCATCCGGCAGGTATGGAGAGATTATCTCATCTTCAATATAATCGGTAAGTTTGTTAAACTTGCGGCTCAAAGAATCACCGCCCGTTATCCATGTCAGTACCTTTCCGTTATGGTCATAGAACTTTATTGACTTGCCAACACCATCCAGAATCGGAATCGAAGGTAAATCCTCGGGCAAGCTATAAATGCTCCACTTCCGAATCAGCGATACCAACCGCCATATCTTCTTTGGAGGAACATTGAAAGCATGATACTCCGTTTCGCGATGGATCAGGTATGAGACGCTCCCGTCATCATGAATACGGAAACAATTAGGAACTTCTCCCTCATACCAAGGACTGGACCACGAATAATCGCAGACGGTCGGAGAGAAGCTAATCTGCTTCTTGATCCTTGCCGCTCTAACTAATCTTGATATCCCGATCAGACCCCAGAACATGTATTATCTCCACTACTTAAGAGGGATATACTGTACAACAAATCACAGCGGCTGAAGAATCTGTATATCAGCCAACCTCGTTATTATTCTATTCACGATTAGAGTTTTGCGAATCAACAAAACGTTAACAGTTCATAACCCGTAGCCCATACCCATCGCAAGGCATGATACACACGCTATAGAAATCAAGGTACCCAATGCAATATTGATAATTGCCATTATTAACCCGGCTGTTCTCGTTGCGCCAACATACCCGGATGATTTTGACATTATAGCACATATCAAACCAGAAACACCCGCTATTACAGATATGAAAGCACCATAGAATACTGTAATTAACATTATAGCCAGACCAACTATTCCGAGCACCATACTGATAGTTGCAAGCGTTTGACCTTTCTGAAGCTCAGGTGAACTTATATCACCAGATGCACTCGCTGCGCCTGACAGATCATCGTATTGAGGTGGTTGATAGTCGTAATTTTCCATTATTATATGCCTCCTATAACAATCAGACTCCCATATCATCCTCTAAACCATAATAATTAGCTAGTTCAATAGCTTCTTGCGTATAACTGAACTTGTCCGTTATATATTCAAGACAGTTCTTCTGGTGAGGTCGATAATTCAACACTTGAATTAAAGCCGGTATTACTTTTTCTTCAGGAATGAGTCCATTCTGAAGATTGTTCATAATACCTTGAGCTCTATAATTATTCTCTTGTGACGGATACCATACATTGATTCCGGTATTATGCATTCTATAGGTAAGAGAATAATGGATATCCCAATAATCTTGATAAACACTATAAGCTAAGGATCTTCGATCAATTCGATTATATAATTCATTGCGCTGAGCTAAAGTAACATTCGCTCTTGAAAGCGCTAATGCTACGCCAGCTGTGGTTGCTGTATTGTACGCTAATGCTCTAGTAAAGCCCAGAATTCCGCCGCCAAAAACAACCGTAGGAAGAAGACTGGCAACTGTCATAACACGTCCTTGATTCGCCTCTATCGTACTATTGAATGCGTCAATCAATGATTCATAAGTCTTGTTACACTTGCTGAATTCCCTTGCCAATTCATCCTCTAATTCTTCTCGAGATATATCAAAAATACCGTTTTCTATAAGAATTCTAATTGCTGCATCAACTAAACCTCTTCTATAATGAATATACATAATAGGGAAATTCTGAAAAAAAGCATCCAAATTCTGACAATGCTGCTGGTAGTCCCTCATAACACAGTCTCTCATATATTTAGCAGCGTGTTTAAAGGCTTTTCTGTAGTAGATATAAGCATCCATATCGCTAGACACCTTAAAGCTATAGCCGCCTAACGAAAAGACTCTCTCTTGTCCCTCGTACTGAATTAATTCAGACAATGGATTGTAGACTTCAGACCTAGGTCTTTCAATCAAAGTATTTGTTTGAGCGTTACCCTGTTCAAAGGAATTACTCGGAACTCCGCCACAGAAAGGGCACACATCCTGCACTTCATTTAATTGTTTACCACAATTCTTACAAAACATCTTACACCTTATCGACAAATCGATGACACTAACGATTGCAAAAAGAGTAATGGTCACTTACCCTGTTCATCGATATTTAGTTTAGCAAACTTTTATTCTTAAGAAAACAAGGGGTGATAACCGTGGTTGTTAACATTCAATTAAATATATATTAATGATAACACCAGTGTCATGTTATCAGAATCGCCACTAAGCGTTACCAATCAAACGGGATTTCTAGGTAACCATCGAATAGACGAAAAAACTTGAGTTTACATATCGCTAGTCCTTTCAGTCAGGCAGCTGATATTCTCCTATTCTCAAGTATAATCTCTCCAACGATCTTAAGTTCTCCTCAAGTTTTTCCATAATCTTTCTTACAACGATCCGGTACAGTCGGCTTACTCGGTTCAGTCGGAGCGATAGGATCAGGGAGATCATTATAACCAAATGATGGCTCATTGGTTATGTCTTTCTTTGGATTGTTATGATCGTTGCCTTTAGACTCGAGTTTGGGTCTGTCCTACAGAAATGCCTTATCATTTACAACTTCTGTTTCCAATTCAGAATTACAAACCGGACATGTAGTCGTATTGGTTTTCTTGGTATAGGGATATCCCATACAACTTGGACAATACTTAATAATCATAATCCAAACCTCTCCTTACCGGTTCCACGCATTGGGCAAAGAAATCTCTTCGAATTCGATATTATCGGTTCCCCTTACCAACTCATCCCATTCGCAAACATAGAATATGCCGCCATTGCTCACACTGGGAGCATATTCATTATCCGCCCAACAGCCGTTATAAATAATCAGTGCATAATCCTCACCGGCTGTAAATCCGTTAGGCTCACCGCTATTCCAATTAGTATAGACTGGAGCTTCGCCATTTGCCCATTCCCATGCACCCTCTCTGTTCGCATCTGAATAACCGATAAACACATTATCCAATCCTTGTGACTGTGCAAATGCGTATATGACCTCATTCTCATCGTCAGACGATACTACAGCCAGATGACCTCCGACAGACTCGCAGTACTCTTCGGCAGCTTCCCAAGTAGGGCTGTTACTGAAGATTGCATATGAATGACGATTCCAAGTCATTACATAAGCTTCCTCCGTAAGAACCATCGCATTTACTTCTGCTTCATGATCAAGATACTCTTCGAACGTCTTGAAATAGTAAGGCTCAAACCAATAATCTCTTCTAACCTTCATGCCATTCGTATCCAATGCCCAAATTATAAGATGTGAATTGACTATATCCAGAGTAGTTTCATCAGATTCTATTTCTACTATTTGGGCAGAATCATATGAATAATTATCTGACCAAACATAAGAGATTGATTCTATGGAATTTGTATTACCGTCTGCCGTTGCTCTGACATTTAATTGAGTAGAACTCTTTATATAGTTGTTAAATATCCTATTCTCATCTAAAGGCTCAATTGCAATATGAGATCCGCCTTTGAAGATTGGCATGATCATCAGAAGTGCAAATATAACTATGGTAATCGTTCTGAATGTTTTAAATTTGTTATGACCGATATGATTGTTGTGATCAACAAAATACAAAGTTACAAAAGTAAAAAGAACTATCCCGATTATAAGAATTATCTTTTGAGCAGAGAAACCAACCGTAAGCACCAGTGAACATGCTATTAACGCTATTGAGAACACAAAAGAAGCATCTTGCGCCAAGTCTTTTCTCCAACCTGCAAAAGCTCCGGGAACAAAACACACAATCAGGCAGGCAATGATCAATGCTCCAACCATATATATATGACCATAACACATCTGGATAACAATAATACTGAGCAAGGTCATTACAAAGAGCATAAAGAAGAACGGATTCTTAAACCAATCTTGTTTCTCAAACTTCTTTTTGATTCCCTTACTATCATATGATTCCTGCTGTATTGCAACTGCTATCAGAATCATCGCACCGAGTATTATAGCTAACCAACTGTAATAGAAATGGAAATATACGCTGCACTTTATTACGACGACCAAAGATGCCAAACCGCCCAAGAGGATCATATCAGGAGTAATCTTCTTATCATCAGTAGCCGTTGTCTCTATACCAATAACAATAGCAGCAATCAACAGCAATCCCGCAACAACATAATAGGGAAGCACTTCGAAATTGAGTGATACAAGCAACGATGTATCTGAAAAATCATAATCAGGAAACATGAGTCTTCTTATTAGGAAGATCAATATGGTTGCCAACGTCAACCAATAACGTCTCCCCAGGATTGCCATATCCACTCCAATATCTCCTAAAGTAGCCGTAAAGAGGAAATAGAAAACTATCCCACCCAAAACAAAATAATCATATATGTTCAGGTTGCTGGACAAAGCAAACGCAATTGAAGCCGTCAAGGCCGTAATACCGATCAAGCGCTTAAGCAGTCTGTTCCTGAAGAATATATTAATCACGACATTTACAGCAATTGCACCGATGATCAGTATTATCCTTACTCCGTTTATACCATCGAGTACACGCTCAAGCGCATGATCATCATAATACAAGTCCAACGAACCATATTGAGCTCCGGTTACACCAAGCACAATACTCAATAAATAAATATCACTCTTTTCCGTAATATTGCCTTTGGGATTATAGACAAACAAAAGCACTATCAATCCGATAATACTGATACAAGACAGAATCAATCCCGGCAAATTGAAAGGATTAGAAATCAACGATCTTATAACAACTGCAATCGCTACGATACTTAATATGATTTTTTCTATTGAATTCTTGTTCATATATCCACCCCCATTAAGCCAATTCCAAGATAAAGGCATATAAAACAAAAACAATAAACGGGGCAAATACAGCAACTCGAATACTATTAAACTGACTCTTCTTAAAATGATAAAAGACCGTAACCGCGAATATAACCAAACTTAAAACTAAACCTATTATTCCTACTGTAAGGCAACTGAAATCCGTAAACATTCCCTTATTAAAAACGCCAACAAATACAGCAAATAAAACTATTAGCACAACTAAAGAAAACAGCGTGAATTTGTTTTCTCGTCGCTGACTGTATATATCCTCCAGGTTTCTGCCTTGACCATAAGCAAGCGGACCACTGCCGGGTTTTGTATAGTAATAATAAGCTTCTTCGAAAGTATTCTTCAGATCTGAATCATTGTCATAGTATTGATCTGCCAACTCTGCCATCGCATAAGAACTTCCCGCATCTGCGGCCACTCTAAGCATTTCATCTGCTTTCTCGATACAACTTCTGGCATATCCGTAATAACCGTATGCGTAACACTTTGATAGCAGATAAAAACCGTCTGCTACGCCTGCTGAACATAATTGCTTAACGATTTCAGTAAATTCCTCGACTTCAGCTTTGCTTTTTTTACCCTTACTCTCATAAAAAGTAAATGCTATTGCCAATAGGTCATTCATAACAGCCGGCGGCATTACTGTATGTATTTTATATTCGATCTTATTCTCTTCCAACACAGGACTGTAGGTAATAGTTCTATCAATCCCTAGAGAACACAGAATCTCCGACAAAGTTTCCACAGCAGAGATATAAGTCAGTCCTGTGTTGGTACATATAACATGAATCATATTGTCAATCTGTGTCATCTTAAGATTGTCTTTGACTTCTTTGATGTCACCGGACAGATAATTACGCACACTCGTGCAACTGAAAACAAGTCTGAGTCGTTGCTTCGAAGTATCACTGCAATCCATCTTATCAATCAATGAATACAGAGCCTTCTCGTCAGATATGATTGAATTTCCCTTTTCAACAAATATCTTATGCAGTTCCGAAGATACCTTCGTAATATAAGAAGATGTTTCTATCTGATCAACACTTGACTGAAAATTAATGATACCCATATCGAGACTCCTGCTAATTAATAGTATTCACGATAAACCAAGACCTCATCGGCCTTAATACCTGACAAAGCAAATTTCCATTCAGAAGGAGAATAGAAGAACAACTTATCGGCACTTCTGAGTGCATTAGCCTGTTGGAAAACATTATGAAACATATTCCTAAGATGCTGAGGTAACGACTCCCATCTTTTCCTGTATTGGTCGTTTATTGTTGCCTGTGTAAGACGGTTTTCTTCATCTCTCTCATCGAATATAAAGATCGGGTACTCTATATACGCTTGCTGCCATTGCTGAATATCCTCTTTAGTATGTCTGGGGAAAGAACTTACATGTTTACCCTCATACGGAAGAATACCGACTATCATTTTAAACAGGAATACGGCTAAGCAAAAATAGTCCGAGGCAAGATCCAGTTCAGAAACGAATGCATTGGTTATATTTTTCTGATTTCCATGCCTATAGTAAAAATACGGATCGTTATATTCAGGGAGAAGGTTTATGCTTAAAAATTCTTTCTTGTCATTCAATCCGCTTATATGTTGCAAGGAAAAACTAAAATCTGAAAAAACCTCATAATTATCCACATTAATGAACAAACTGTTCCTATTATACTCATGATATGCATAACCCAATGAAAAGAAATTGTTCCATGCATCCAAAAAACTCTTTATCAACACATCCCTCTTATTATCCGGCAGTTTCTTGTATTCATCACTATCCAAATAATCAATCAGATTATTGATCTTAAGGTTTGCAAGTGTACGCTTAGGGAACACCAAAGAATGCAGGGCGGTATCATTTTTGTCGTATCCCCGTACGATAATATCAATCGGCCAAATGTAATTGCTGCTCTTAGGTTGATTTCTTATATAATTAACCCATTCTTTTACATTCATCCTTTTACTGACAAGAGGTGGAACCTGTGTTATATAGTATTCTTCATCGCTTTGAACATGTTTTATAACTTCATGGTCTCTATTCTCTTTTTCTCCTGCAACCCTATCCCATGACGGAACAAATGTTTGATTTGTTTTTACATAATAATTGTATCCGCTGCAAATACTGTAGAATACCTGTTCATTACCTTTTAGAATCATATTTTCCTCTTGCCGTACCCGTTAGAACAAACCAAAGAAACCTTTTTTCTTCGGCTTAAGGCTCTCCTCTATTATCTCTATAAGTTCATCGACGGATTTACCACTTATAGTCTTCTCATGACCACAGGTAGACAGCCATTCTATTACCCTCTTTGAAAAATCCTCCCTGCAAAGATACTCAGAATGACCAACCAATTCCTCCATATAATCTGTGAATTGAACAATATTGTTCTCGATCATATAAGTTGCTAGATTTATATCTTGGATATCAAATTCCTCAAAACAGGCAAAGAAACAATCAACATACCTCACTCTGTTTACAACAGTTTCACGAGCGTAATTAGCGCCTGACCGCAGAACGATTTTCCCGATGCTGACTCTGTCTTCTTTATTAACTAGTTTTGTCAAGTCAGTTATACTTTCCTTCATTTTGTTTGGCTGACAATAATGAAATTTATCAATTATCCCAGCCATCAAGCCAAAGGCATGGCATTTATCATTTTCATCGATAAGACACTCGTTAATCTCATCATACAGATGCTCAAATGATTCATTCTCATACTTGGAGAATTTAAAGTTATCCCAGAAACCACGCTTTATACTGTTATTGATTTCTTCACGGTATTTCTCAAGAGATATCTCCCCGATCAGATCGTTAACCTCATCAGTTACCGATTTGATATCATTATTCTTCTTTGAGACTTCATCGATATATCTCATAACAATACTCTTAAGTGCAGTCTCAACCGTGCTTCTATTAGTCACAGTCTCAGTTGCCTGGTAAAAGTCAATTATTCCCTCACGAGTAGCAGGAACCGCTTCAGCAGCAAACACCCACATATGATCAATAATGGCCTGTCCTTCCGATGACTCCATAAGGATGTTTTCTATTCTTTGGAAATCAGCCCCACCCTTATCAGGATAGTTATCATAAAGGTTTTTCGCAGCCTCTTCCGGACTCATCGCAAGCATGGTATTACAAACAAACCTGCTGCCGCTCTCCTTAAGTTCCTGATTATCTGTTTTGGCAATTCGCTTCATTATTTTGTTCGAGAGTTTTTCAGACACTTCAACATTATATTTAACTATCTCAGAGAATACGTTTTGTATCTGCTCATCTACATACGCATTGGGATTAGGAATATTAAGGAGTTCATGCAATCTGCTTGTTAGAACTTTAGGTTTATGTTCGCCTGCCGGTGTTTGCAAGAATCTCAAATAATTAGATGCAACTCTGTAAAGATACAAATCTGACGTCTCGCGGATTCCGAACAGTTTTAACTGATCCTCAATATCTCTAAACAATCCGTCACTTGAACCCGATTCCCAACAATTATTAGCAGCGGTGTCAATGAACTTATACCTGGCTTTTAATTCATCATCAACATCCGCACCTATTACGTTCATACGGTGTTTGTTTATATCTATATAAGGTATGTTTTTATCTTTTAAAGTTCTTGTAAAAAGGATCAACTTCGGAAACGACATTTGAGTCATATAAGAAGAGAATGTGACCTTCTTTCTCAGTTCGCAAGGTAACAGTTTATATATAATAAACATATACTTCGCCATCGTTTCTTCGGTGCAATCACAGACTATCTGAATAGTTGAATTCATACTATTCCCCGTGACCACATAATAGATGCTCCTGGCAAAGAGGTGAAAATCTTCTTCAGTAAAACCAACACTATCAATAGCGTCTTTCAACGAGAATTTATCCTTCATCACTATTGTTGAGGGCATATCAACAGTCTCTTCTATAGAGAACCTGTAATTACTTGTGTCAATACACAATAACGACAGAGGGTCACGGACAAATTCATATAGGGACCCGACAAAACCATTGGCAAACATAATGGATCGACCGGCTTCGTCCACACCTGAATCACTCTTGATTCGCGTAAAGAAAACACTATCGCTGTCTTCATCAACGGTCAGTTCTACAGTAATTTTCTTCTCAGCATCTTCTTTATCAAAAACCGGAGATTTAGTATTACCATTTTGAATCTTGGAAAAAGCAGAAACTGCCGTTTCATTCAGTTCGTTAGATTCATTGACTACGCGCCACCCGACTCCGTTCACTCGTGTAAAAGAAATCTGTTTTAATTCCATTTCCCCACCTGCACATCTATGTTGAATCAACAGATCGTATTATTTCTTAAATCTATCCAAAAGGCTCATTTTGTTTCCAAAGCGGTCAAATTTGCATTCACACCACTTAACGTCCTTATCGTTAAACTTGCCGCACTTTTCGCATCTCCACTTTCCGTCAGAATTTACACGATCCTTACGGCAGAACGCTGAATCAGGACTATTATGATATCTTTCACCGCAAACAGGGCATTTCCAATCTTCAGGTTGGTAAACAAATCCCGACGTATCAAGGAACTCAAATTTAGTCATCAACCAGGTTATAGGTTCCATTATTCTTAAGGGAACAGTTGGACCATTAGGAGTCTGAGTCTCAGGATCTACGCCGGTACCAAGTGCGGATACCATAAAATAATTGTAATTATCATAGTTAGTCTCAAGAGTCGTACAGAGTGCTACCTGGTTAACGCTTAAGAATTCCATAATTTTCTCGTGGATTTCATTATATTCATCCGCATTAAAAGTTGTCTCGCCGTCATTAACAATATCAGTTAAGTTTTGCCTCAATATGTCCTGTGCGAGCAAATCTCCCTGTGAGATACAAACGGCAATAGGTACATCTTTAATACTTGGTTTACTTGGTGAAATAGAGTTGTATATGGTTGTCAATACAACAGAGGGTTGATTAGCCACATATTGATCCATATTGTCCGGATCAGGTTGAAACTGTCTGGGAGGGATCAACAGGATAATTCCGTCTGAATGCTCGATAAAACTGCCAAAATTCTGCATTTTTGCAGCATCGGTACAGTTCTCACCTGCAATATCATAGAATACGACAGTATTGACTACTTTCTTCTTCCCTCCCATGCCATCAGGCACGTTATATGAGATGTCATAACAAAGCGGCTGCAGGAATTGTTCCGGCTGAGTAGATCCCGGAAGTGGTCTTCCCATATCTACATAGTTATCCATCATATACTTATCTGCATAAGGTGATGTAGGCTGTGCCGACATTCCATAACTTCCGGCTAATGAAGCCTGAATATATTTGCACATCTGGGAAAGAAATACCGTTTTACCTGCAGCCGTAACACCTATAACAGAGATAAACTTGGTCGGATATCTTCCGTATGATCCCATCAGCGGGTTATGACAATACGGACAAACGCGTTCTGTAAGTCTTGTCGTACCATCGCTGTATAGAGCACCATAAACCATACCATCCGGTTTATTGTCAGCTCTTAAAAGCGGATCTCCCTGCGCGAAGTATTTCTTATGTTCTTTGGGACTAAAAACAGGGATCATATAAGGATCGATTCCCTTAACGGTATCTTCAGATGATCTCGTATATGCTTGCCAGAAATGCGCATACTTCTCATCGCCTTTGTTTTGCGACAAAGCTACATCATCATCTTCATCCTCATCGTCATATCCGCGTCCGATACGGGAACGCTGAGCCTTTTGCTGCTCAGCCAAAAATCTGAATCTGAAATGAACCTCGTTATCATAAAACTCTTTAAAACAATACGGACACGTTATCCTGTATTTGGTTCTTTCTGTACCATTTCTAGTTGTTCTGACTTCTTCCGCCATAATTAGTTACTCCTCAAACGCCTTTCTGTTCAATTTGGTATCCATTGTTACTGCTTTTAAACGTAGGTCCGGCTCCATTACGTTCAATAACCTTAATCGTCTTACCAAGCATCTTTTCAACTATCGGATATTTATACTCACGTCCTCCGTTGGCAGGGAAAACATAATATATACTTCCATCAACATATGGATATATCTTCGGAACATTAATTTCATAATATGGTGTTGTATCTTTTTTCCCGAATAGTGTCTTCTTAGGGGTTTGTTTACATACGTTTATCGTAATAGGCGTTGATACGCTGCAACGATTATCATCGTTCATTGGTTTATATATTGTAAGCGTACCCGCTGATTCATCTATGGTTGTCGCATAAATCTCATATGAGGCAGGTCTAACCGGCACTTTGAAATTAGACACCAAATTATTCGAGATAAATCTAATGGTATAATCGCCCGTCGAAAAACCTTCTTCAGTTCTCAGGTCGGATAACTCAGCATTCAAAAAAGCCGCTCTAAATTCATCATCGATTTCAAATCGGTTACCAAAACTCGTTTGAACCAACATAATCCACTCGAAGCCTTTTGTTGCATTCCAACCCAAATAATCCTTCTTAACTGCCAAGTGAGTTGCATAGATATTATTCGTAATATTGCTCTCTTCAACTTTCATAATAAACGCCTCTTAACAGATCAAATGTCGAAATGTTCTTCTGAACAATCATAAAACCAGATTGATTCAGCATAATCATCATCACTGGTATTGAATATTGATCTTTCAACTCCATCGTCTTTAGGCAGTCTGTTAATCTCATCAATCAGTGAAGTATTACTCTTATGATCCTCATCGATAAAATACACTTCCATCCTCTTTGTAAATCTCATCTGCGAATTGAAGAGTATTTTTTGATCATTATTCTTCGCTAATTCTTCTATTATTAATTCCTGCGCATTTTCATCCTTACTCTGCACTCTGAGCACGAGTTCTTCAAAATACGATTTTCTAAACACTTCATCAGAAGCAAATATCATTTTTATCTCAGCGAATAAAACATTCAACATGTCCGTTGTAGAATTTCCAATCAACATAAGCCTTTTAAACAAGCTTACTTTCTTATCATAATCGTTATAGATATGACTTATTCTGGGTTTATAGAACTTCTCTATACTTACAATCTGCTCATCATCAATGCCATAAGCCACATAGTTTTTAAAGGCATCATTAAGTTCATTAAAAGCAGTCATAGTTTCACGAGCTTCTTCACAAGAAGCCGACAGCGCTTCTTTTATACAAGGCTTAAGCTGCTCAAAGATCTCATTCTTAACTTTTGAGATTATTACAGCATCAACCTCATTACCTTCTGAGCAATTATAGTATCTTGATATAGTGTCATAAACATCATCGATATTATCAATTCCATCAACTATCTTACTTGCATAAAGACCGTTCTGAATCAGTTTGGTAAAAGCACTTACATAACCGTTCTTTCCCTCTTTAATATTGTTTCTTACTGTTTCAAAATGATTCATTTGTAAGAAATGCGCAAGACATCCCAAAGTAGTCTCATTAACAGCTCGATAAGATGAATCTCGAGAAGAATCATAATTCGGAAGATTATTCTTAAAGTCTAACGATGGCAGCTTGTTCTTGATTTCTTCATAGACACTATCTACAATCTCCGAAGAATTATTCTTAATACCCAATGCCAAGAGTAATTCATCTTCATTAAGATTCTTATTATCAGACACACCAAGCATCTCTATCATCTTTTCAAAAATAATCTTAAGTGCCACATAGATGATTTCACGATTAGGCTTTTCGATATAACCGTGTGCAGCTGTCTTAGCAGGAACATTATTTCCATATAAAGATGTATTACGAACAACCAAATCATTATCTCTCGTATTTGACAGCAATATCAGGTTTCCTAACATATTATTGTTCTCGTATCTCGGGGAATTCGGATCAAAGCACTCATATCCTCGTCTGTTTCGTTTTGTACTTAATACAAATACAGAATCATAAATATGAGAATTAACGTTACCGCAGCTGTCAGACTTATATAAATCCAATAACTTATGCTTCAGAAACTTGGCCTTATCCTCATTACGCAAGGACTCATCAAGTATAACGATCAGCATAGACTTCATTCGAAGATTGCCATGAAACATAGATTTGAAATACTCAATTTCCCTATACCATGCTTCAAACTGATCTTCATCATATGTAGTAGAAGAATCATAAACAAAATAAACTGCCATTGAATCTTCTGAGTATCTCTCACTTTCCATCAAAGCAGTATACTCATCCATAACGTTGTCAGGAGTAACCTCTTGATCAGACACAACATCAACAAATGTATGATCATCGGTATTGTTAATACAATAGAACTTTATACACCCCGCATTTGTCCGCCCCCAACCTTCAGATATATCTCTAAACATTTCTGCATGATGTTGCCTGCTCCTATCGCCATAATAGATAATCGAAACAGGAGAGAATGGTCTTTGAAAATCAGTATCATCGAATCCATGATCTTTAAGCGATGCTGCTGATTCCTTAAACAAATCTTCAATATTATTCATATATTCTTTCAACTCCCTGAAAAAAGAATAGATTCCGCCTGCAAACACAGGCGGAATCAAGAATTCACTTAAATCTCATCCAACTTGATTCTTCGACCAACTTGATTGATCAAGTCATTAGTATAATTAACGAATTCCTTAAAATCTGTCATTTTAGCAGCAAAAACCGGATCTGAATTTGCAAACTCCAAAATAATGTTTATCTTCTCCATTCTCGCACTAAAGATAGCGTGATTATCTTTAATAATCTGCAACATGGGATTGACATTATTCTGTTTCTCAGCAGTCTCTTTAATATCTGCTTTTAAAGCAGAATCCAGTTTCTTAAAACTAATGAACGACTGGAATATAGGTGCTACCTGTGCAATGCTCCCCATTGAAGGATCGGAAAGAGTTTCCTTATTATTAAATCCATACTCATAGACTACAGTCTTAGCTGCAGGATCATATTTGATTACACCTGTAAGTATCGCCAAAAGCAACGTAGACATATCAGCATCAACCTTAGGCTCCAATTCATCAATGATCTTATCTATGGATTCTAATCGCTCAACCTCTTCCCGTACCTTTTCCTGTATCTTGGGGGATTTAACAAAGTGATCAATACGAACGTCTTCCTTCTGAGCAGCGCCTAACAACGTTGTACTTTCATTGTTAAGAGACAACAGTGCTGTGTTGTATTCTTTGCTATTCTTTAGATTCTCTATCTCTCTAGCTGCAGCGATCCTATCAGCAGGAGACTTTGTGATGCTTCTGTCTCTTATGTCTTTTATCTTATCCATGTAACTGCTCGTTACTGTCCTAAAGAAATAACTGTTAGGATCGCTCTCCGGGCTATAGATAGCATCTAATTCAACTGCTTTTCTGTACAAGTCAGCTGCCTTATCAGCCATCTCACGAAGTATCGAACTGTTATCACTATTCATTAATGTAAGAGGTGTAGGAGAAGGTAAATATCTCCAATCTTCACCCTTCTGAGTATTACCATTTCTGTCTATATAAGTCTTACCCTCATATAAGTGCTTACCAATTCTAATGGATTCTACTGATTTTCTCTCATACTGGCTGACACCCTGATACCCAAATACAGGAACTCCTACAAGGCATCGCATAATCGAAACTCGATCAACCACCTTACTTGATCGCGGTTTAATCTCGCCGGGACGTTTAACACCGCTAAGGCGCTCTGAAGCTTCCTTTATTTCAGAAGATGTCTGGGGATATGTAACATAACCTAGAGGAGATGCAGTATCAATATCGTATGTCGAAGATACCCAATACATCGGATTTGCTCTTGTATACAACTTCTCCATTATCTCTGTTGTTATCTTATCAATCAGCTGAACAGGGTTAGTAACCTGGAACTTCTGCTCCAGATACTTTGTAATCGTCATCTCGGAATAATCATGGAACAATGTCGTGAAGTAACGGTTAACTACTACACATACCGTATTCTCATCTCCTGATGTACAAGCGTCTATTCCTTCCTTACTCAGCAAGGATTTAATCAATTCGCTGAACTTTTGCTTGACATCCATGTCTGCCAAAGTCTGATCCATCTGAGGTTTCATGTCAGATATAGTTGCAATCGGAATCTCGTAGCTATGAACTGTAATGGATCCATCAATGATTCCTTCAATATACTTGGAATTCTCCTTAAACGTGTCATACAGATCATTTACTACATCACGGAAAGGAGACATAAACTTCGCTGACAGATCGTGAAGCTGTTCATCCAGTTTCTTTAAGAGTTTGATCATGCATTCATAGAGTTCTACCTCTGCCTTACTCTTATAGAAGTTAATCGTAGCTCCAACATAAGCCTTATACTTAGACGAGCCGGTTACAAGGTTACTGTTGAGGTTAAAATCATCATCTGCCTTTTGATAAAGCTGGTAATATCCTCCGTCACGATTCTGATTGTATATAGCATGATCATATCTCTCTGTAGCTTGTGTCTTAAGACCAGAAACCTTAGCAAGAAGGTCTTTACCCGTAGTCTGCAAAAGAGCCGCTGCAAAGAAAGGTCCATATTCCGGATCCGCTGCCAAATTCTGAAGCTTCTCATTAATGAAAGATATCAGCGACTCTACGCCATCTTCAGGAGAAGTACCAACAACATAAGAATCCAGGTCGCGTGACAAGGCACTTAAATTTGTGTAAAGAACATTCTTATACTGAGCGTATTGTCCTTCAAGATTGTCAATAAGTATCTTGGTATTACCCTTTACATCCTGCCATCTAAGATCCGGCGCAGCGAAAGAGATAGGACTGTTATACAACTTCTTCTTTATATCTTCAAACTGGAGCTGGTTCTGCTTAACGAACTGATCAACATTGTTCTCCGACGGCAGAGTGTCAATAAGATTCTTCATCTTATCGAACATACCGGAAGCAAGATATGTTAGTACCTGCTTAAACGGAATGGTCGCAGTTGCAGCACCTATCACACTGTACTCATAAGTAGCTCCGCTGTTTTTCTCAACCTGTTTCTTAATCTCACCAAAATTCGTAATATGAGAATTCAATGTATGCGATACGTCTTCTGCCTTTACTACAAAGTCCATAAAGTACTCTGTAACAACATTCATCGCATAGTTATAACCATCAGAAATATCATTTCCAACATTATCTTTTGCACTTATCAAATGACACAAATCTACTGGTTGAACAGCCATATTAATAGTGCCAATGCCCGGATACTCTTGAATCCAAGAACCTCCATTTCTCCCGAAATTCATACAGTAATCCAACTCAGTCAACGAAGCATATCCGTTCTCCTGAACATTAGCAGCTACTTGGGGAGATAATCCCTTTGCAATATTAACATCAGGAAGGAAGAAATAGCCTAATAAATCAGCTGAAATTCCCAACTGTCCAATTGCTTCCCTAGCAAGATAGCATACATCCAAAAAAGTACCTGCTCCTGTACCACCGCTTATTCCAGAAAAAATGTGAATATATACCTTAGGCTCGGTAAGATCTTTCTTAGCACTGCTAATCAAACTCTTCATCTTTTCAACCAAAGCAGCGGCATTACGAATCAACAGATATCTTCCTATCTGACGAACCTGACCGGCTCCATCTGTACCATCAATTCTGACTTCGTCATTACGGAACCAATTATTAAGTGTTGTGTTTTTATCGATGACAGATTTATTCTTTTCCAAAAAGGTCATAATATTGACCGAAGACGAAATATCAAAGAACTCCTGAGTATTAAGCTTGGAAAAGTCAGCACACGATGAATTATCCCTCTTAAAAGCTTCTTCATCTGTATCAATAGCAAGATACTTAATGTGGGCATATTCGGGAATAGCAGGACTGGAATTATCATCCGTCGCATTATCAGGACGCAGTCTGTTATAGACCTTCGCCTTAAGATTACGTAAGCAGTCACATCCTGTACCGCCAAGACCAATACACAAGACGGCACAATTTGCCTGTATTGCCTGATCTCTTACATCAATAATGCCGCCTTCAGCACCCAAATTCAATTTCTGATAAACTGCCATAGTAACCTCCAAATATGATTAATTATTAGTTGCAATTAGAAAAACGTATCTTTGATCAAGTCACTCTTAAACTTAACAATAACGCCTTTTGTTCCATCAGCGTCACTGCTGATCTCAAACTCCATACCGCTACCGGATATCATGAATTTTTTCCCCAGTTTTCTGTCCCCATATATAGGAGTCTTCGATATGAAATATACATAATTTTTACCCGTAGCCTGGAAATAACACTTATTGGGATCCAATCCAATATCTCCTAACTGACCGAAAAGCCTAAGATGTATTCTGCCTCTACCTTTTCGGATTGATTTTTCCTCGCCATAACCGGCCTCACCAAAGGCAGCAACATAACAAACACCCATGAATTTTTTGTTGAGCAAAATATATGTAACGATTCCAAGGACTGCCAGCACAACCAACGCAGCTATACCAATACCGATCAGCGCCATGATACCTACATTACGACTGATAACAATAACTTCGTAATTGCAAGAAAGGCCCTCGGAATCATATGCTACTACTGTAAATGCACCTTTCGAGAGACTGAAGTTATTGATTGTGAGAATTCCTTCATCACTCAATTCATAATCGTCAGGCATGAAAGAGGATGATTCTATTCTATAAACCAATTCACTATCCTCTTCATCGATTGCCATACCGTTGAGATCTATCTGATAAGTATTCTCTACAAAAGGCCATATGTAAAAAGACTTTTCAACTTCATCTTCTACTGCTACCGGAGGAGTATTATCAACTACTTCCTGATCATCTTCATCCGTTGCATCAAAAACCCTCATTGGTCCAACCACTTCAGTTGTTCTTGAGATATAATTACCGTCTAAGCTGACATAGAATCTATATGTACCTGCATTCAATATTGTTGAATATACAAACGACCCTCCGTCAACAGTCATAAGTTCCGAATTGATCTCGGTACCATAAGCATCCAAAATATGTAGCACGGCATCGAATCCTTCAAGCTGTTCTGAATTCTCAGATACTCTGTCTCCGGAAGAAAGTGTTGCAGATATTGTCAATTCTTCATTATCATAATGATTCTGATCAAGATCCGGATAATCAACATTTACGTTAAGATCACTGTTATATACCATGTTAACCCTGATTTGAGCGCCGGGGACGCCGGCAACTTGTATCGTCCAAGTACCGGGATCAACATCAACTACCTTGACGGTAGTAATATTACCAAATGTCTCTACTTCTATATCACTTTCGGTCCCATCAGGTCTGAACACAGAAGTATCAGCAGGCATTCCGTAAACGATAATATTAACTTCTTCAACTCCAAGTCCAGGGACAGTAAAATCTGCGACTACCAAACCATCCTCAGGCACGGTGAACTCACCGAAATCTATCGTGGATGATCCATATATATAGTTATAAAAAAGATTAAATGCTTCATCTAAGTCTTCGGCATTCTCAACCTCAATAAACAAGCCTTCTGTCGCACTTGATATCTGTTCCATCTCAGAAATATCTGCTTCACCATTATGATTTAGGCATATCGAGCAAATAGCGATATTGTTGTCTCTGGCTCTTTGAATTGCTTCAGCCTTGAGATCAAGCGAAGTCTGCATTTCTTCGTCAGTAGGCAAATCGGTATTACCATCACTCAGAAACAGTATTACTGACGGAAGATCCGGATTCGCATTATCCAATAAAGAATCGATAGCTGTATTTAAAGCAAGACCGATATTGGTGTCGCCATTAATAGATACACCTTCAATAGAAGCCATAACATCGTTCTTATCGCTTGATGATCTCATCTCCGTCGGATCAATTACCTCAAGTATCCCCTCGTTAAATACTACGCCTCCGAGATAATTACCTCCATTGGCAAGGAGACTGGCAAACAACCTCATAGCTTCGTATCTATAACCGTCCGGATCGGTACTTCTCATCGATCCGCTGGCATCAACCACATACATAACATTAAAGCGGTTGCTAGTATTATTACCGGAAGCAATAACGGGAAAAGTGCTGGCAATGAACACAAATACCGTGGCTAACAAAGCCAACAATCGGACGCCTTTACATTTCATATTCCACCTCAAAACAGTAGGCGATCACCTACAAACTGTTAGCGCCGGGCATATTTAGCCACTCCCGCGCCGGACAAAAATCGCCAATATCAGTCAGATAATAATAGCCAACACATCAGCTGATACTTTGATTAGTTTATTTGTTGCGGTTTGCCGCCGTCGTAATTGAGTAGGTC
>JAEEGL014770314.1_pt1 | contig 29680 bp, 31 predicted proteins | sample 9134231 | NCBI WGS metagenome assembly JAEEGL01 (sample SAMN16246548, study PRJNA631951) | gut metagenome | biome: gut microbiome; feature: rumen; material: fiber-attached | host: Bos | place: Iran: Karaj | collected 2018-10
CTTTAGTAAAAGATGGTTATAAAGAAGTAACTATTCTAGGACAAAATGTTAATGCTTATGGAAAAGATTTATATGATGATTATTTCATGGGAGAATTATTAGAAGATATTGCTAAGACTAAGATTCCTAGAATTAGATTTATGACTTCTCATCCATGGGATTTTACAGATAAGATGATAGATGTAATTGCAAAATATGATAATATTATGCCTAGTATTCATCTACCTGTACAAAGTGGATCTAATAAAGTATTAAAAACTATGGGTAGAAGATATACTAGAGAACAATATTTAGAGTTGTTTGATAAAATAAAGAAAAAAGTACCTGGAGTTTGTGTTTCTACAGATATAATTGTGGGCTTTCCAGGTGAAAGTGAAGAAGATTTTCTTGAGACTTTATCACTTGTAGAATATTGTAAGTTTGATAATGCTTTTACATTTATATATAGTGAGAGAGTAGGAACTCCTGCTTGTAGATTAAAGGGAAGTATTCCTATGAATGTTAGAGAAGATAGACTACAAAGATTAAATGATGTAGTTAATAAATATTTCTTAGAGAATAATAATAAATTATTACATAAAACCGTAAAAGTATTAGTAGAGGGTATTAGTGATAAGAAAAATATGTATTATGGATATTCTGATACTAATAAGTTAATTAATTTTATTAGTGATAAACAATTAGAACTAGGTTCTATTGTAGATGTGGAAATAGATATTGCACATACATGGAGTTTGGATGGAAGAGTTAAATAAAATTACTGATTATATTATTAATAGTGATTCATATAAAAAGTGTATTGAATTAAGAAATAAGATGTCTAAGAATACTGAAATTATGAATTTAATAAATGAGATTAAGTCTTTACAAAAGAAATACATTAAGAATAAAAAGGATGATATAAGAAAAGAATTAGATGAGAAGACTGATAAGTTATTCAATATACCTATATATTATAAATATAATAAATATTTAGAAGAAGTTAATGATATGATTAGTTATGTAGAAGAAGAATTAAATAAGTATTTTGATGAGGTAATTAATAAAAGTTAATTACCTTTATTAATTGACTAATAATTTTGTTAATAGTATAATTTATATAGGATAGTGGGATGGTGAGTTTGATGAATACTGAATTAGATAATAATGTTAATGAAAATATAGATAATCATATTACTGTAACTGATGATACTGGCAATAAATATACTGCTGAAGTATACGATATTTTTAAAGTAGATGGATATGATAGTGATTATATAATTTATTCTTTTGGAGAAGTAGTAGATCAAGATAATGAAAAAGTATATGTATCTAAGATAGTTGAGAGTCAAGATGATTTTACTTTATCAGAGATTCAAGATGAGGCTGAATGGGAAGCTGTTAATAATACTATTCAAAAGAATATAGAGAGTTTGGGTGAGGTTTAATGAATAATGAACAAGAGTTGACTAATCTTAAAAATAGTTATTTAAAAGCTATAGATGAAGAAATAGCTAGATTAACTAAGTTAAGTGAACTTATTGAGAATCAATCTAATATATTTACTAAGTTTTTTGATAGTATTAGATCTGAAAAAGAAAGAACAGAAGCTCAAATTAAACAATTAGAACAACACAAAAGAGAAATAGAAGCAGGTACTTATAATTTTGGTTTTAGTCCTGTTACTGAAAGATTAGAAGAAAAAATTGTTGAAAAAGAAGAAATGATTAATACTTTGGAAGATCAAATTAATAATTTAGAAGAAAGAAAAGCTAATGAAGATTTATCTGATTCTGATATAAGTATTATAGATGCTCAAATCTCATATAAACAAAAAACTTTAGATAAATTAAAAAATAAGACTACTAAACTTGGTAATAGACAAAAATCTATTGCATTAAGAAAAGTTAGATTAAGAGGTCTTAGAGATAGAATGATTGCGAAACAAGAAGTTCGAGTTGCGAAGAATGAAAATAAAGTAGAAACTTTAGAAGCTAAACAAGAAACTTTAGGTGATGGTCCAATTGATTCTTTAAAAGATAGTGTTTTGGAAGTAAGAAAATCTATTAATGAATGGAAAGCTGGATTTAATAGAGCTGTTTTAGAAAAATTAAAGAATTCTAAAATGACTGGTATTGCAGGAGCTAGAGCAATTGCGATTAGTAAAGTTTCTATTGATAGATTAAGAGGTAGAATTAATAATAATACTAATCAAAATGATTTAAATAATATGTTTCCACCTCAACAAGCACAAGCTGCACCAACTAATACTTTATAGTATTAGTTTTTTTGTTAATGAAAAAAGGTTGACATTGTAATTAGATTAATTTATAATATTAATGAATTTGAAAGGAGGAGATAATAATGGCAGTAAAAATTAGATTAACTAGATTAGGTGCTAAGAAAAGACCTTTTTATAGAATTGTTGCTACAGATGAACGTAGAAAAAGAGATGGAGAATATATTGAATTAATAGGTACTTATGAACCAATTAATGATAGTAAAGTAAATATTAATGAAGAATTAGCTTTAAAATGGTTAAAAGAGGGAGCTATTCCTACTGATACTGTTAGAAATTTATTTTCTAAGAATGGTATTATGAAAAAATTTGCTGATTCTAAAGTAGAGAAGGATAAGTAATATGGAGATATTATCATTAGTAGAATATCTTGTTAAAAGTATTGTTAGTGATGAAGATGCTGTTAGTGTTAAAGAGTTTGATTCTGAAGATGAAAATACTATATTAATTCAAGTTATGGTAGCTGAAGATGATATGGGTAAAGTAATTGGAAGAAGTGGTAGAACTGCTAATGCTATTAGAACTTTAGCTCAAGCTGCTAGTGCTTTACAAGATAATAAATATATTAAAATAGATATAGATAAGTTTTAGAAGTAGTAATACTTCTTTTTTTGTTATATAATATAATAGAGGTATTTATTATGAATGATTTAATTATTCCTAACCATGTTGGAATTATAATGGATGGTAATGGTAGATGGGCACAAGAACGTGGACAAATAAGAACGTTTGGACATAAAAAGGGTGCTGAGAATTTAAAGAAATTATGTATATACATGAAAGATAAAGGTGTTAAATATATATCTTTATATGCTTTTTCTACTGAGAATTTTAAAAGAGAAGCAAAAGAAGTTAATTTCTTAATGAGTTTATTTATGAAAGTATTTACTAGTGAAAAAGATTTTATTATGGATAATAAAATTAGAGTATTATTTTCTGGTAGAAGAGAACCATTACCTAAAAATGTTTTAGATAGTATGGATGAATTAATGGAAGAGACTAAAGATTTTGATGGGGCAACTATGAATATATGTCTAAATTATGGATCTGTATATGAGATAGTTGATACTACTAAAAAAATATGTGAAATGTATAAGAATGGTGATATTGAGTTAGAGGATATAACAAAAGATTTTATACAAAAGAATTTATATCAAGATCTTCCACCTCTAGATTTTGTTATTAGAACTAGTGGAGAATTAAGATTAAGTAATTTTATGATGTATCAAGCTAGTTATGCAGAATTTTATTTCCCTTCAGTTTATTTTCCAGATTTTGATGAAAAAGAATTTGATAAAGCGTTACTTGCGTTTAATCATAGAGATAGAAGATTTGGAGGTATAAAGAATGAAGGATAGAATAATTAGTGCATTAGTATTAGCTTTAGTTTGTATACCTATATTAATATATGGTAGATGGATATTTAAGGTATTTGTTACTATATTAGCTGTTAGAGGTTTATATGAAATGATTAAGATTAAATATGAAGATAAGCAACCTCCACTTATAATGAGATTATTATCTTACTTAATAGTTATATTATTATGTATAAATAATGCAAATCTACATATTAATGAATATACTATTAATTATCAATTTATAGCTATAGTATTGTTTGTATATTTAATTGCTTTAATTATATTTGATAATAATAAAAAATATAATGTTGAAGATGCATTATATTTGGCTAGTTCTTCATTATTTATTGGATTCAGTTTTAATTTAATAATACTAATTAGAAATTATGATATTAATTATTTGATTTATATATTATTGATTGCAATATTTACTGATACATATGCATTAATTAGTGGTTCACTTGTTGGTAAACATAAATTATGTCCTCATATTAGTCCTAAAAAAACTATAGAAGGTGCTGTTGGTGGTACTTTGATGGGTACTTTTGTAGGTACATTCTTCTATGTAACAGTTATTAATAGTAATATTTCATTAATATTTATAATATTAATTACTATGATATTATCTTTAGTAGGACAAGCAGGAGATTTAATATTTAGTTGTATGAAAAGACAATATGATAAGAAAGATTTTAGTAATTTAATACCTGGACATGGTGGATTATTAGATAGAGTAGATAGCTTAATATTTGTATCACTTGCATTTATGATGTTGATGATTTATATATAATAAAAAACTCTAGATTTTTCTAGAGTTTTTATTTTGTACCAAAGATTCTGTCTCCAGCATCTCCTAGACCTGGGCATATATATTTATTATTATTTAATTGTCTATCGATATGAGCACAATATATTTCGACATCTGGATATGTTTCTGTTACTTTTTTTATTCCTTCAGGAGCAGCAATTATACATAAGAATTTAATCTTTTTTACTTTTTTCTTTTTTAATTCATTTATTGCATCGCATGCACTTCCACCTGTCGCTAACATAGGATCTAATAATATAACTTCTCTTTTATTTATATCTTTTGGTACTTTAAAGAAATAATTATGTGGTTCAAATGTCTTTTCATCTCTATACATTCCAATGTGACCTATTTTAGCGTTTGGTATTAGAGTAGTAACTCCATCTAACATACCCATACCGGCTCTTAGAATTGGAATAAATGCATATTTATCTTCATTTAATCTACCAGTTTTCATTTTTTCTATAGGTGTTTCTATTTCTACTTTATCTAATTTAATATCTTTCATAGCTTCATAACAAAGTATAATTGATATTTCTACTATTAGTTCTCTAAATTCTTTGGTTCCAGTATTTTTATCTCTTAATATAGATAACATGTGTTCTATTAGGGGATGATTTAATTCTGTTACATTTTTCATTTCTTTTTACCTTTCTTTAATTCTTTTCTTATTTCATTTAATATGTCTTCTTTTAACTCTATAGTTAATTCGTTTTTTATTTCTTCTTTTAGAATATTTTGTTTTGATGGTTCTATTTGTATTGCGATAGGTTCATCTTTTTCTTTGATTATTAAATTTAGAATTATACCTACTATAGCAGCTAGAGCCATACCTGATATTTGTACTGCTAGTCCATTACCTGTTTTAATAGAGAATGCGGCTCCTCCTAGACCTAATACTAACATAGCAGAAGCTACTATGATATTTTTATTATCTGTAAAATCTGTATGATTTTGAATTAATACTTTTAAACCATTTACTGCGATAAATCCATATAATAATAGTGATACTCCACCTAATACTGGAGATGGTATTGTTTGTACTATAGCAGTAAATTTACCTAAGAAACCTAGTATAATAGCAATTATAGCAGCTAGACCTATTACCCAAACAGAGGCATTTCTAGTCATACCTACAACTGATGTATTTTCTCCATATGTAGTATTTGCAGGACCTCCTAAGAATCCAGCTATAAATGTTGCAAGACCATCACCCATAAGTGTTCTATCAAGTCCTGGGTTTTTTAATAAGTCTCTATCTATGATAGCGCTTAATGCTTTATGATCTCCTATATGTTCTGCCATAGTTACTAGAGCAATTGGGGCCATTGTTAGAGCGATCATTAAATCTGGTTTATAATGTACGAATGGTATTTTGAATCCTGGTACTTGTAACCAAGCTGCTTCTTTTACTAGTGTAAAGTCTACTAGACCAAATATAGCTGCAAATATATATCCAGTTATTATTCCTACTAAGAATGGTATTATTCTGAAAAATCCTTTTGACTTTGTCATTGTAATCGCAGTAGCTAAGAAAGTTATTAAGGCAACTACTGGGGCTTTCCAAGTTATACCACTTACTTTTATAGATGTATCAAAAATATTTGATACTGCACTAGGTGCTAGAGATAAACCAATAATTATAATCATTGGACCTATAACGATAGGTGGTAGTACTTTATCTATCCAATCTTTTCCTATTATTTTGATTATTATTGATACTATGACATAGACTAAACCTACTACCATTATTCCTGTCATAGCACCACTTAATCCACCGGCGATATATGCGGCAATTACTGGTGCGATGAAAGCAAATGAACTTCCTAAGAATACAGGTGATCTTCCTTTTGTACATAATATGTAAATTAATGTACCAAGACCAGCTGTTACTAAGGCTACTGCAATTGATAGTGCCTCTCCTTTAACCCCTGCACCTGCTATACCTGCATTTACTAGTATTGGGACTAATACAGTCGCACCAAACATGGCAAATACATGTTGAAAAGCAAGTATTATCCATTGTAGGGCAGGTGGTTTATCATTGATGTCATATAACATTCTGTTATTTTTTGTTTCTTCTTTCATAAATCCTCCTTCTTAAGGCTAGATACAAAAAAATAGAAGACTATATAAATAATAATCTTCTATTTGATTAATTGAATATTAAAATAATGTGGAATCATAATTCGGTTGCTTTTTCTATTAAGTTTTAAATATTCAAAATTTCTTCTCATATCCATACCTTTTTTTAACTATACTCCTAAAATTATATTCTTGTCAATAAATAAAATGTAAAATAAAAAACAAATTAATATAATAGTAATATTTTATGTTATAATGACATAGCGAGGTGTATTAAATTGACAGTTGTTATAAATATATTAATTTTTATAGTAATGCTTGGCTTTATAGTATTTATCCATGAGTTTGGACATTTTACTTGGGCTAAGATATGTGGTGTATATGTATATGAATTTGCGATAGGTATGGGTCCTAAATTGTGGTCACATAAAGGGAAGGAAACTGAGTATTCTTTACGAGCAATTCCGTTAGGTGGATTCTGTGCGATGGCAGGAGAAGATGTTGACGATGATGATGTAAAGAAGATACCTAAGAGTAAAAGATTACAAGCTAAGAATCCTTTTCAAAGATTTTTAATTATGTTCTTTGGAGCAGGTAATAACTTTATATCTGCTTTCTTACTATTATTTTTAATTGCTTTAATATGGGGTGGATCTACTATGGATCCAGTTATTACTGAAGTTCAAGATGGTAGTCCTGCATATACAGCTGGTCTTGAAAAAGGAGATAAAATATTAAAGATTGATAATCATAAAATTATAAGTAGTGATGATGTTACTCTATATTTAGCTTTATCTGATCATACTAAGAAAACTACATTTACTGTGGAAAACTCTAATGGAGATAAAGAAGTAATTAAAGTAAAACCTAAAAAGACAAAGATAGAAGGACAAGAAACTTATATCTTTGGAATCAGTTTAGTACAAAAGAAAACTCATGGGTTTGTTGCTAGTTTATCTTATATGGTAAATAAGGGAGCAGGTTTATTTAGACAAATGTGGATTACAGTTAAGTACTTATTCACTGGAAAAGTATCTATTAATCAATTGTCTGGTCCTGTTGGAATATATTCAATCGTAGGAAGTCAAAGAGAAGCTGGTATTGCCGCATTATTATTCTTGACAGCTTATTTAAGTATAAATGTTGGATTCATTAATTTACTTCCTCTACCAGCCTTTGATGGTGGACATATCTTATTTATATTAATTGAAATATTAAGATTTGGTAAACCTGTAGATCCAAAGGTAGAAAACTATATACATACTGCTGGTATGATATTATTGTTGCTACTGATGCTTTATGTCACGGTACATGATATTATAAGATTATTTTAAAACTACGTAAGTAGTTTTTTTGTGTAAATTGACAATTTTATACATGTTACTTATGTAAAATAAAATAGTTATTTGATAGAATAATAATATAGTATAGGAGTGATAATATGAAAAAAATTAAATATTTATTTTTTGCAATATTGTTAAGTATATTTTTATTACCAAATGTATATGCTAAAGAAAGTGTATATATAAAATCTATTACTTTAGATAGTAGTTCTGCAAATACTTCAATAAATTCTGATCCATCATTTAGTGGATTGAACATGAAGTTTGATTTAGGATTTAAACAAGTAGGGGATTTTGCAAAATATAAAGTAGTAATAAGAAATGATTCGAATACAGATTATAATATCTCAGAAGATACATCTTTTAATACTTCTGATTATATTAAATATACATATGAAGTAGAAAATAAATTAAAAGCAAAGAGTGAATCTATAGTATATGTAACAGTAAAATATAATAAAGAAGTAAATAGTAGTTTACTAGTAAATGGAAAATATATTGAGAATAATAAAGCTGTAGTACAGTTAGCTAATAAAGATGGAAAGATAGTAAATCCAAAAACAAGTGGAGTAAAAGTACTAGGTATTATTTTAACTATATTATTAATAGCTAGTTTAATAGTAGTATCTATAATAAAGAAGAATAATAAACTAAGAAATAGTATTGTTCTATTATTAATCATGTTATTAATACCTGGAGTAGTAAATGCGATAGATTCAATTAAATTAACTATGACAGTTAAAGTAGAAATAGAACAAGGATATAAAGTAGGATATGTATATAATACATATGTAAAAGAAACAGATAGAGATAAATATGATTTAAGATATGCAGAATGTAATAGAACTATTTATATTGGGGAACAAACAAATGAGAATAAATATACATATTGTAATGATGCTATTTTATGGGATGATAGATTATATTCTCCTGGAGAAAGAGTTGATTTAAAAGTACAAAAATCATTATTTATATATATTTTCGATACTGATCAAAATGATAATTATTTCTGTAATGATATAAATGAGAATGAAAAAGTATGTTCAAGTGATGTTCCAAAAGAATATAAAAATGCAGATGATTGGTCATATGGTGAAGATTATATGAATTATTATGGATATCAAATCTTTAATAATGATAAAGATGTTATGAATTTTGATAATATTGATTTTGATGATTGGAGTTTAGATAAATATATTGATGTAGATGCTCCACAAAAATTCACAATGCCTTCTCATAATGTAGTCTTTTATGAATCTAAAGCAGCTGAATTATCTTAATAGTGAATCAAATGATTGTTGTTAATAATGTCAAATTATGTTTAGTTTGACATTATTTTCTTTTGATATGTTTTATTTTTTACACATTGACTGTATAATTTAAGTAGATAGGATGTAAAGAGGTTGATATTTATGATAGTTAAGATTGAAATAATAGCTTTAATTATTATCGCAACTTTATCATTTGTCACAGGTATTGTTCTTAATATACTTGATTTTTATCGTGGTAAAAATATTAAAGATAATACTAATAGAGATATAAATGGTGGATTTGAAGAAAAAATAGATGCCTTATTAGAAGAAAATAGAATTAAAAAAGATGCGACTATGTATGGAAAAACAATCCTATCTATTAATATACCTAAAATTAAAGAAATAGAGGAAAGTGATGTTCCTGTTTTATATAAAAATATTGATGATACTCCTACAATTATTGGGAATATTAGTGATGATGATACAGAGGCATTATAAGAGAGTGGTGGTTTAGATGAAAAAGTTTTTTTCTTACATTTTTAATACCACTATGAAGGGTTTTTTATTTATAATAAAAACTTTATGTGATGGGTTTTATACTTATCTAATTTTTATTATGAAATTTTTTAATAAGATATTTAAGAATAGACTTGATAGACCTATAAATTCTTTATATAGAAGAGAAAGACCTGAAACATTAATACTAATTGTTATTTATATATTTACATTTACAACTATCTTTAATTTGTTTTATACACCTAAGACAGAGATGGTTAATAATAATGATTTAGCTAAAGATGATATTGTATCAAGTGTAGATGATAAGAATAGTAAAAAAGTGAGTAAGAAACAATATAATGATTCTTATTCTTATTGGAGTTTTGCAAAATATAAATTTAGTGATGTAGATTTTAATAAATTAAGTAAAGTTAATAACGATGTAGTTGCATGGATTAGTGTAGATGGTACTAATATTAATTATCCTGTTGTACAAACTGATGATAATGATTATTATTTGACTCATTCTTTTAAAAAAACTTATAGTAATTTTGGATGGGTATTTATGGATTTTAGAAATAATCCTATGAATGATAATAATACTATATTTTATGGACATAATTTAGTTAATAAAGCATCATTTGGTAGTGTTAGTAATATATTTACTAGTAGTTGGTTTAAAAATTCTAATCATACTATAATTATTTTAACTAATGAAAAACAATATACTTATGAGATATTCTCAACGTATTATAGTAAGCCAGTAGTAGATTATCTACAGGTAGATTTCTCTAGTGATAAAGAGTATACTGATTGGTTAAATAAATTGATGATGAAGAGTAAAAGAAATTATGGAATATCAGTTAATAAAGACGATAAGATAATTACTTTATCTACTTGTACGGAAGATAATAAAGGTAGAAAAGTAGTACATGCAAAATTAATTAAAGTAGAAGATAGATAAGAATAAAGATTGTTTATTCTTTTCTTTTTCGAGTATAATAATATAAATGGAGGTTATTATGGTTGTAAGTGTATTGGTTGAAGTTTCAAGTACTAATGTAGATAAAACTTATGATTATTTAGTACCTTCGACTTTAGAAAAAGATATAAAAATAGGTGTTAGAGTAGAAGTAGAATTTGGTTCTAGAAATATAATTGGATTTATATTAGATATAAAAGATTATAGTGATATAGATGGACTAAAACCTATTAAAAATATAATTGATAAAGATGTAGTATTAACAGATGAATTGTTAGATCTAGGTAAATGGATGAAAGAAGAGACTTTATCTACTTTAATTTCTTGTTTCCAAGTAATGTTACCTAAAGCTTTAAAAGCACATAATAATAATATAAATAAAAAATATGATTATTATTATTCTTTAAATAAAGAAATTGATTTATCTTTATATACATTTAATTCTAAACAAGAATTAATTATATCTATGTGTAAAAATAAGTCTATATTAAAAAAAGAATTAGTTGAGATTAGTAATAGTAGTCTTAATACTTTAATTAAGAAGAATATATTGTTGGAAGAGAAAAAAGAACATTATAGATATAATCTTGAGAGCAATAAAAATGTAATACATAAATTAACTCCAAAACAAAAAAACATTTATGAAGAGATAATTAATTATGAAGATAATAAACCATCATTATTATATGGAATTACTGGTAGTGGGAAAACTGAAATATACATGGAGTTAATTGATTATTATTTGAGTCTTGGTAAAACTTCTATTGTATTAGTACCTGAGATTAGTTTAACTGCTCAATTGATTAAAAGATTTAGTGATAGATTTGGTAATCATATTGCAGTACTTCATTCTGCTTTATCACAGGGTGAGAAGTATGATGAATATAGGAAGATATCTAGAGGAGAAGTTGATATAGTTATTGGAGCAAGAAGTGCAATTTTTGCACCGATAAAAAATATAGGTATTATTATTGTGGATGAAGAACATAGTGATTCATATAAACAAGAAAATAATCCTAGATATAATGCGAAAGATGTAGCAATTTATCGAGCAAAAATTAATAATTGTAAAGTTGTATTTGGAAGTGCAACTCCTTCTCTTGAATATATGGCTAGGGCTAAAAAGGGAGTATTTCATTTATTAGAATTAAATGAGAGAGTTAATAAGATGCCTTTACCTAAGATAGAGATTGTTGATATGAATAAAGAAAGACGTGGTCAATCTTTATACTTTTCTAATTTATTAATAAATAAAATAAAAGAAAAAATATTATTAGGTGAACAAGTAATATTACTACTTAATAGAAGAGGTTATGCGTCTTTTGTTACATGTAAGAATTGTGGATATACTATGAAATGTCCTAATTGTGATATTACTCTTACATATCATAAAAGTAGTAAGAATTTAAGATGTCATTATTGTGGATATGCGACTAAGTTAGATAATTGTCCTAATTGTCATGAAGACGCTTTAAGAAATTTAGGAGTAGGAACTGAAAGAATAGAAGAAGAATTACATAAATTATTAGATGTTAGAGTAGTTAGAATGGATTATGATACTACTACTAGAAAAGGTTCACATGAAGCAATTATTAATTCTTTTAGGGAACATAAATATGATGTTTTATTAGGTACTCAAGTAGTATCTAAAGGATTAGATTTTCCTCTTGTTACTTTAGTAGGAGTAATTAATGCAGATACATCATTAAACATACCTGATTTTAGAAGTAGTGAAGTAACATTCTCACTTCTTAACCAAGTGGGTGGTAGAGCTGGTAGAAGTGATAGAGAGGGTAGTGTTATTATTCAAACTAATAATCCAGATCATTATGCGATTCAATATGCGAAGAGTAATGATTATATAGGTTTTTATAAAGAAGAGATGAATATAAGAAAAGTACTAAAATATCCTCCATATTATTATTTATGTTATATAAGAGTTAGTGGTAAAGATAATAATTATGTAAATATAGAGTCTAATAAAATTAAAAGAAGTTTAGATAGGAATATTAATAATATTATTATTTTAGGACCTAGTCCATCCATTTTATATAAAATAAATAATATATATAGATATGGAATTATTATTAAATATAAAGATATATCTAATATAAAAGAAATATTGTTAAAAATAATAGATCATTATAAAAATAATAATAAAATAAAAATAGATATAGATTTTAATCCTATTAATATGATGTAACTATATTAGTTACTTTTCTTTTGAGATAAATAATGATATATTATATATAAGGATAGAGGTGTTTTGTATGCAATTTTTTGATAATAAAGGTAGTAGTTATAGTGAAAAAGGTAAAGAAGAAAATTTAAATATTAATGATACTGATAATGGAGTAGAAGTTAATAAGAAAAATGCTGAAGAGTATGAACAATTAATGAAGGAGTCTTCTTCTAATAAAGATATTTATTATGATAAGAATAATCCTGTTGTTAAACTTATATTATTGGTATTATTTGTAATTATTGTATTAGGAGCGTTTTTTATAATTACTAGGGGAATGTAGAAGTGTTTAAAGAATTATTAGAAAGAGATGATGTAAAATATTTTATAAATAGTTTATATAATGATGATTATTTCATTAATAGACGTAATTATAATGCTTATGATAATATAGGTTTATTTTATGATGCTTTATATAAATATAGTGTTCTTTTTAATAATTCTATGTATGTAGATATATTAATTAAAGAGATAAAATCTTTATTTAAGAAATTAACTGATTTAGATGATATTAATGTAGGTATTAATAAAGTTCTTAGTAAGATTTTAGTACTTAAATTAGGTATTAAAAATAAAAATGATTTTATAGATTATGTATATGATAAATATATAACTAATGGATATTTTATACATAGTTATAGTAATATATATAGAAATAATATTATTAATAATGGATTTAATATAGATGAGTATGTTAATTTATATAATGATTTTATAAATATTAAGAATAGTTTAGTTAGATATAAAGTGGATTTAATAGAGAAGGATTTTAATGATAAGTCTATTATTTTTACTGATAATATGAAATCTGCTTTTGATTATTCTTTGAAGAGTCCTGGGTATTTTTATGAGTATATTTGTGGAGATAAAAATTCTAAATATAAGGATTCTTATATAGAGAAAGATTATAATAAGTGTTTAGCTAATATTAAGAAAATTATATTTAATTATAGTATTGATAATAATACTGGTAAATTAATGATAGATACATTTAATAAAGAATGGGAATTATTAAATAATAGTAATAATAATATTAGTAGTTTTATATTTGTTAAAAGAAATTTTTTTGATACTAAGAAGATTGATATTGATAGATTTAAAGAAAAATATATTAATGAAGAATATGATGTTATATTAGATAGATTAATTAATAATAATTATAGTAATGTTAAATGTAATAAGAATATTCCTAGTAAAGATATTATTTGTGTTGACATAGTAAATAATTTTATTTCTTTAGATAAGATTGAAGACGTAGAATTAGATAGTGATGAGAATGGTATGATATCTTTATTAATACTTATAGGTGTTATATTTATATGTATTGGATCTATTATTACAATGTTTTTATTATTATAGGAGGGTTTCAATGAGAGTTGTTTTTATGGGTACTCCAGTTTTTGCTGTACCTGTTTTAAAGGGATTAATAGATAAATATGATGTAGTAGGGGTAGTTAGTCAACCAGATAAAGAAGTAGGAAGAAAAAAAGTATTAACTAAAACTCCTGTTAAATCTTTAGCAGAAGAACATAATATAGAAGTATTTCAACCTAGAAAGATTAGAGAAGATTTTGAAAAGATAAAGGAATGGAATCCGGATATAATTATTACTTGTGCTTATGGACAAATTATTCCAGAAGAGGTAATTAATTTACCTAGATTAGGATGTATAAATGTACATGGTTCATTACTTCCTAAATATAGAGGTGGAGCTCCTATACATAGAGCTATTATAAATGGGGATAGTGAGACTGGTATTACTATTATGTATATGGATAAAGGTATGGATACTGGTAATATTATTAGTATGAAAAGTATTCCTATAGAAAATGATGATAATTTAGAGACTTTATCTAATAAATTGAGTATATTAGGAAGAGATTTATTATTAGATACATTACCTTCAATTATAGATGGTAGTAATGATAGTATTGTTCAAGATGAAGAAAAAGTAGTATATGCATATAATATAAAACCTGAAGAAGAAGAAATTGATTTTAACAATAGAAGTATAGATATATATAATTTAATTAGAGGATTATCTCCAGCTATAGGTGCTTATTTTATGATGGATGATGAAAGATTAAAAGTATATAAATCTAGAATAGGTAATAATAAATATGATAAGTGTGGAGTTATAAAAAATATTTATAAAGATGGAATAGGTATTAGTACTAAAGATGGAGAGATAATACTAGAAGAAATACAACCATTTGGTAAGAAAAAGATGAGGGTTAGTGATTACTTAAATGGTATAGACAAGAATAAATTAATAAATAAGGAGTTGTAATGAAAGAAGTAATTGAAGTATTTAAAAAATTAAGGAGTACTCCAAGGGGTAGAGCTGTAATATTTTTTGCAGTATCTTTCTTGTTTTTTGTTTTTATTGCGATATATGCTAGAGTAGTAGGTACTCATCCTATAGATGAAATGTATAAAAATGCTTCATCAGATGAGAATTTATTTGGAGAATTAAAAAATTATACATATGAGGTTAATGTTAATTTAGATGGGAAAATTACTAAAATAGTTGGAAAAGTAGATGAAGATACTGAAGAATTTACTTATAATAAAGTTACTTATTATGTAGTAGAGGATAGAGTGTATAATTCTAAAGATGGAGAATTAATTATTACTAGTAATCCTAATCCATATTATAGAATTACTAATACTAGTGTTATCCAAAGATTAATTAAAAATAGTTATTTAGATTCTACTACTACTTATCATGATGAGTCAGTTGTATATAATTATTTAATGGATACTAATAAGTTGAATGAGATAGTATTAAAGAAAAAGACTGATATAGAATCTAATATGAATAAATTAATTGTAAAAGTAAATAAAGATGATTTAATTGATACTATTAGTTATGAATTAGATGATTATTGTATTAAGAATAAAATATGTAAGAAGGGTATGGCTATTGAATTAAAATTTAGTAATATAGGTTCTACAGAAGAAATAGGTAATAATGAATAAAAAGTCTTTTAAAGACTTTTTCTTTTAGATATAATTAATATAGGTGGTTTAATGAATATTTATGGGATTACTATAGATAAATTAGAAGAATATTTTGATAGTATAGGTAGTAAGAGATTTCATGCGAAACAATTATATAGATGGTTATATGATAAAAAGATTAATTCTTTTGATGAGATAACTGATATGAAGAAAGATGAAATAGAATTAATTAAAAAAGATTTTGATATGTCTTTAATAAAAATGGTTAAGGTTGAAAAAGATAAAGATACTAGAAAATATTTGTTTGAATTAAATGATAAAGAACATATAGAAGCGGTATTAATGTTACATGATTATGGAAAGAGTGTTTGTATTTCTTCTGAAGTTGGTTGTAATATGGGATGTAAGTTCTGTGAGAGTGGAAGAAGAAAAAAAGTAAGAGAACTTGATACATATGAAATGGTAGAACAAATACTTTTAATAGAAGAAGAATTAGGAGAGAAAATAACTCATGTAGTAATTATGGGTATTGGTGAACCGTTTGATAATTACGATAATGTGATTGATTTTATAAAAATTATTAATAATAATTATGGATTAAGTATTGGAGCTAGACATATTACTGTTAGTACTTGTGGTATTATTCCTAAGATAGAAGAATTTTCTAATTTAGATTTACAAGTTAATTTAGCAATTAGTCTGCACGCACCTAATAATGAAATTAGAAATAAAATTATGCCTATAAATAAAGTGTATCCTATAGATAAATTAATTCCTTGTATTCATGAATATTTTAATAAGACTAATAGAAGAGTTACTATAGAATATATTATGTTAGAAGGGATTAATGATAGTAATCTTTGTGCTTTAGAATTATCTAAGTTATTAAAGGGATTAAATTGTTATGTTAATCTTATTCCATATAATGAAACTGAAAATATTGGCTTTAAAAGAACTAAAATGATACAAATTGCGTCATTTTATGATATACTTAAGAAGAATGGTATAAATGTAACTATAAGAAGAGAATTTGGTGGTAAAATTACTGCTGCATGTGGACAACTTAGAAGTAGGGAGGAACAAATATGAAATCTTTTTATTTAACTGATCCAGGAAAAGTTAGAGATCATAATGAAGATAGCGTTATTATAGTAGAAAAAAATAATGCTAGTTTAATGGCTGTTGCTGATGGTATGGGTGGTCATAGAGCTGGTGAAGTTGCTTCATCTATCGCAATTAACTATGTTGGACAACACTTTAAAGAAACTTTTATTAATTTAAATAAAGTTGATGCGGTTAAATGGATTAGAGATGCTTATGATGAAATCAATAGTTTGATTTTTCAACATGAGAAGAACCATCCTGAAAGTAAAGGTATGGGTACTACTTTAGTTTTGGCAATTTTAACAGATGATTATTTATTATTTGGTAATCTTGGTGACTCTAGTGGTTTTGTTATGAAAGATGATCAGTTACATAAAGTTACATATGACCATACTTTAGTTAATTTATTAGTAAGTGCTGGAGAGTTAACTAAAGAAGAAGCTACTAATCATCCTAAGAAAAATGTATTAATGAAAGCCTTAGGAGCTAATGCAAAAGTAGATGTAGATATATTTGATTGTAATATGGATATAACTGAAATATTATTGTCTAGTGATGGACTAACTAATATGTTAGATAAAGATCAAATATGTAGAGTCCTTTTGACTAAAGAAACAGTAGAAGAAAAAGTTAAAAAATTAATTAGTAAAGCAAATAATAGGGGTGGAACAGATAATATTTCGGTTGCGTATTTAGTGCGTGAGCGAGGTGAAAAAGAGTGATAACAAAGGGGCAAAAAATAAATGATAGATATGAAGTCATTCGTTCTATTGGAGAAGGTGGAATGGCTAATGTTTATCTTGGTTATGATACTATACTAGACAGAAATGTTGCGATAAAAGTATTAAGAGGAGACTTGTCTAATGATGAAAAATTTGTTAGACGTTTTCAACGTGAAGCTTTATCTGCTTCTAGTCTTGCTCATCCTAATATAGTTGAAATGTATGATGTAGGAGAAGATGATGGAATCTACTATATCGTTATGGAATATATAGATGGTATTACTTTAAAACAATTGTTAAAGAAACGTGGTAGTCTTACTTTAAGTGAAGCAATTGATATTATGAGTCAATTGACTGATGGAATGGCTCATGCCCATGATTCATATATTATTCATAGAGACTTAAAACCACAAAATATTATGATTAAAGATGATGGATCTATAAAGATTACTGATTTTGGTATTGCTATGGCTTTAAATTCTACTCAATTAACACAAACTAATTCAGTAATGGGTAGTGTTCATTATTTACCACCAGAACAAGCTAGTGGTAAAGGAGCTACTGTTAAGAGTGATATTTATTCTATGGGTATTATCTTTTATGAATTATTAACTGGTAAATTACCATTTAAAGGAGATAATGCGGTAGAAATAGCTCTTAAACAAATGAGAAACCCTCTTCCAAGTATAAGAGAAGAAAATAGTGAAATACCACAAAGTGTTGAAAATATAATAGTAAAAGCTGCGGCTAAGAATCCTAAAAATAGATATGAAGATTCTCGTGGTATGCATGAAGATTTATTGACATGTTTAAATGATGATAGAATGGATGAAGCTCCAATTAAATTTAAATATCCTGAACATGAAGCAAGTGAAACTAAGAGAATTAAAAAGATAGAAGATTTACCAAAAGAAAAAGATAAAGTTGATGATTTAGGACAGACTCATGATTTATCTACTAAGATAGAAGATATAGAAGATAAAAGAAGTAGAAAATTGATTATTATTTTATCATCTATTCTAGCAGTTGCTTTAATTGCAATTATATTTGTATTTGTAATATTCCCTAATATATCTAAAACTAAGAATATTACTGTACCTTCTTGTGTAGGAAATAAAGTATCTGTTTGTCAGGCTAAATTAGAGAAGGCTGGATTTACTGTTAATTCTAGTATAAAAGAAACTTATTCTGATGAAGTAGAAGAAAATAGAGTGGTTAAAACTACTCCTGCTGAAGGAAGAGTAGTTAAGAAAGGTTCTAAAATTACTATTTATAAATCTTTAGGCCCTGAAACATTTAAATTAGAAGATTATACTGGAAAAGTTTGTGTAGAAGTAAAAGCTAATTTAGAAAGTAAATATGAATTAGTTGTTAACTGTGAAAAGAAAGAAGTTACAGAAGCAGTAGAAGATTCAACTTTAATAATTAGTCAATCACCAGAGGCTGGTACTGAAGTTAAGAAAGGAGAATCTGTAACTCTATACATTCCTAATCAAGTAGAAATATTCCCAGATATTATTGGTGAAAAATGGAGTATGGATGATATAGATGCTTTCTGTAAGAAATATGGAATTACTAAAAAAGTTGTAAAACAAGCTACTACATTAGATGAACCTGGTACTATTATTGCTGTAAGTAGAAGACCAGGAACAAGTATAGTAAAAGGTTCTACATTAACTGTTACTGTTGCAGAAAAACCTAAGGAAACTAATTGTACAACTTTTGCGGATGAAACATCATGTAAAAATGCTTCTTGTAAATGGGATACAGTTACTAACGCTTGTTCATAATAAGGAGTATTTATGGAAGGACAAATAATTAAAATAGTTAGTGATTTACATTATGTAAAAAGCAAAAATAATATTTATCCTTGTAAATGTAGAGGTATAATTAGACATAATCATATACTACCTGTGGTAGGTGATTATGTTCTTTTTGATGCAGAACAATTGATAATTAATGAAATTAAACCTAGAAAGAATTCATTTACTAGACCTAAAGTTAGTAATATAGATCAAGCATTTATTATTACTAGTTTGGTAATACCTGATTTAGATTTAAATTTATTAGATAAATTTATTTCATTGTTGGAGATTAATAAAGTTACTCCTATAATTGTTATTACTAAAAAAGATTTATTGGATGAAGAAGATAATTATTTAGATATAATTGATTATTATAAAAAAATTGGATATACAGTTTTATATAATACAAATATTATTAAAATAAAAGAATTATTAAAAGATAAAGTAAGTGTTTTTATTGGACAAACAGGTGCTGGTAAAAGTACTTTAATTAATAGACTTAATAAAGAATTAAAAGTAGAGACTGGGGAAGTGTCTATTAGCTTAGGTAGAGGTAGACATACTACTAGAGAGACTTCTATGTATGAATTAGGAGAAGGGTATGTAATTGATACACCCGGTTTTTCTGCTTTAGATTTGAAAAATTATAGTAAAGAAGAAATTAGAGATTCATTTATAGAATTTAATAATTATAAGTGTGGATATAGAAATTGTATGCATAAAAATACAGAAAATTGTGGGGTATTAGAAGCAGTTAGAGAAAATAATATAATAGTAAGTAGATATAGAAACTACTTAAAATTTATAGGAGATGATATTAGTGAGAGTTAGTGTATCTTTTTTAAGTAGTAATAATCCTCCTCGTGATTTAAAACTATTAAATGATACTGACTGTGAATATATACATGTAGATGTCATGGATGGTAAATTTGTAAAAAATAAAACTATGCCATGGCGAGAGATGAGGAATATTTATAAATATACTAATAAAAGATTAGATGTTCACTTGATGTGTGAAGATCCATCTAAGTATATTTCTAAATATGCTGAATTAAATACTGAATATATTACTATACATGTAGAATTAACTAGTGATATTAATAAATATATTAGAGAAATCAAATCTTATTCAATTAAGGCTGGTTTAGCTATTAAACCAAATACTAATGTAAGAGATATAATTCCATATTTACCATATATTAATTTAATATTAGTAATGAGTGTTGAACCTGGTGAAGGTGGGCAAGAATTTATTCCTTCATCTGAAGATAAGATAAAAGAGATAAGAAAACTATTAGAAGAATATTGCTTAGATGATATAGAAATAAATGTAGATGGTGGAATCAATGATAAAACAATAAGTATGTGTAGAGATGCTGATATGGTTGTATCTGGTAGTTATATAATAAAGAGTGAAAATTATCAAGAAAAGATAGATAGTTTAAGATAAGTTTGTTATAATTGTTTTATAAGAGTAAATGAAGGGATGGTAATCTTTATGAAAAATGAAAATAATAATGAACCACAACTTACTCCAATGAATGATAATCAAAGTGCGGAGCCACAAATTACACCTATGGATAATAGTAAAAATTCTCAAATTTCTAATAGTGGACAAGTTGTAAGTGGTGAAATAAATAAAGATATAAAAACTGATAAAGGTGCTAGAATAGATACAGAAACAGCTGGAGGGCCACAAATACATACTGCGGCTTTTGAGGCTAAAACAAAGGAAAAAAAAGAGAGAACTTGGACACATGATGGACCATCTGGAAAATTAACTGCTGCCTTGGTAATTTTCTTTATATTCTTAATTGCGTTTGTATTATTTTTACCAGAAATATCTGATGTTATGAGACAGTATAAAGAAAATAGGACAGTTGAGGATATAAAAACAGGTAAATTAATATGTACTTATGAAAGAAGTAATGATAAATTAGATTTTAAATATACCAGAACTTTTGAATTTAAAGATAAAGCTATATATAAATTTACTAATAAAGAAGAAGTGGCTGGTTCTAGTGAAGATACTAAAGAATTAACTGAATTAAATGATCAATGTTCTAATTTAGAAAAAGTAGCAGGTGCTTTAAAAGGAATTGATATATCTTGTCAATTATTAAGTACTAAACAAATTAGAACTGAAGTGTTTAAATATGATGAAATTGGGGATAATAATGTTGCTGTTAAAACTGCATATGTAGAAGGTGGAGGAACATATCCGGAATTCAAATTAGGTGAAAATATTGATGATGTAGAAGTAAGCGTTAATCAAGCTGGATATACATGTGAAAAAATAAAATAAATCTCATAAGAGATTTATTTTTTTGTAAATTTACATACACTTTTTTTGTGTACAAAAAAAACTATATATATATTTGATATAATATAATTAGAATATTATGGAGTAGTGTATGAAATTGTTTAATAAATTCAAACAATTAAATAGAGAAATAAAATTAGTAATCATCACAGCTCTAATAGCCTCATGTATTGGAGTATATGCAACGGGTGAATGTATAATCTCAGCAACTGCAGATGATGTTACATACAATAATACAACAGTACAAGCAGCTATAGATGAACTTTTTTCTATGTCTGAGAGTTATTGTCCTCCAGGGTATGAATGTACTAAAAGAACTTTATACAATATTATGAAAAAAAGTGCAGTATTAGATAATATAGCAAGTACTTATGTGACTAGTTCTAGTGGTATAGATTTTAGTCAAATATCAAGTGATACAAATGGAAAAGGTGTTTACGAAATAGCAAGTACAGCTAACAATACATATCCAATATATTATTATCGTGGAGAAGTAAATAATAATTATGTTAAATTTGCTGGTTTCTGTTGGAAAGCAGTAATAACAACAGATACAGGTGGAGTAAAACTAATATATAATGGTACAATAAATTCTAATGGATATTGTAATACAAATTCTGTTATTGCAAATGGTTCATTTAATTCAAATACTAATTCACCAGCATATATAGGATATATGTATGGCACAGTATATGAGGGTACTCAAAAAAAACGCTCGGAGCTTACAACTTCTTATGTTTTTGGAAATGATGTAACATACTCAAATGGGACATATACACTGCAGGATACAATGACAACAACAGGTACATGGAGTAATGATTATAATGCATTAAATAATAATCATTATACATGTTGGACTACAGGTACTACATGTACAAGTGTATATTATGTATATTTTACTCAATATACTATTTATTCTCATTCTGATGAGGGGGCTTATTATATAACACTAACAAATGGAAAAAAAGCAGATAATGTTTTAGATGAGATGTTTACAAATGAAACAGATAGTACTATCAAAACTACAATAGATAATTGGTATAGTAATAATTTAACAAGTTATACAAGTTATATAGAAGATACAGTATATTGTAATGATAGAAGCATAAGTGAATTAAATGGTTGGAATCCGGATGGTGGAACTACAGGTTCAGGATTATTATTTTCATCTTATAATAGAAGTAATAGTTCTCCAAGTTTAGCATGTAATAGATCATTAGATAGATTTACAGTTTCATCATCAAATGGAAATGGTGCATTAACATATCCTATCGGATTATTATCAAGCGATGAAGTAATGTATGCAGGAGGGACAAGAAATTCAGAAAATACTACATACTATTTAAATAGACGCATTTGGATATTTGGATTATCTTTTTTCATCAATAATTATCCTAATTTGTTTCATATTTATAGAGGTGAGTTATCTTATCAAAGCAGTACACCTAATGCTTCTAATGGGGTTACTCCAGTCATTTCTTTGAAGTCGACAAATATGGTAGAATCTGGTGATGGAACTCAAACTAATCCATATGTAATAAAGACTAGTTAAAAGTTGATTTTTAATCAACTTTTTTTATGTAAAATTTTGTCTTATTTATTTATAAATATATATAATTATTATATTATATGAATTAGGTGAAATGTATGAATGAAGAGATAATTAATAATATAAGTAAAGATTTAAATATTAGTAATAAACAAATATTAGTTGTTTTAGATTTATTAAAGAATGATAATACTATTCCTTTTATAGCAAGATATAGAAAAGAAGCTACTGGTGGATTAGATGAAGAGGCAATAAGAGAAATAGGAGAAGTATATACTTATCAAGAAAATTTAATAAAAAGAAAAGAAGATGTTATTAGATTAATTGATGAGAAGGGGCTTCTTACAGATGAATTAAAAACTAATATAATGAATTGTACAAAGTTAGTAGAAGTAGAAGATTTATATAGACCATTTAAAGAGAAAAAGAAAACTAAAGCTACTGAAGCTATTAAGATGGGATTAGAACCATTAGCTAAAATTATGATGTCTTTTCCTATGAATGGAGATATTAATAGTATATGTGCTAAATATATAAAAGATGATTTAGATATAGATAAATGTATAGAAGGGGCTCAATATATAATAGCTGAATGGATTAGTGATAATGCTTATTATAGAAAATGGATGAGAAGTTATTTTTATAAGAATGGTGTTATTGTTACTAAAGTTAAGAAAGATGCGGATGATCCTAATAAAATATATGAGATGTATTATGATTATCAAGAGCAAGTTAGAAATATAAAACCTCATAGAGTTTTAGCTATTAATAGAGGAGAAAATGAAAAAGTTATTTCTGTTAAAATAGATGTTAATGAAGATGAGATAATTGCATTTCTAAAGAGTAAAATAATTAAAAATGATAAGTCTTTTGTTTGTGAACATATTATAAATGCGATTAAAGATTCTTATAAAAGATTAATTAGTCCAAGTATAGAGAGAGAAATAAGAAGTGAATTATCAGAAAAAGCAGAAGAAGTCGCAATAGATAATTTTAGTAAAAACTTAGAATCATTATTATTAACTCCACCATTAAAAGATAAAACTATTTTGGCATTTGATCCGGGATTTGTGAATGGTTGTAAGATCGCGGTAATAGATAAATTTGGTAAGTATTTAGATTCTATAGTTATTAAACCTTTCTTAAAAGGAAATGAAGAAATTAGAATAAAAGAATCTATGGAAAAATTAGTTCCATTAATTAAGAAGTATAATATAGACATTATTGCGATAGGTAATGGTACGGCATCACGTGAGAGTGAAAAATTCTGTGCTGAAATGATTAGTGAATATAAATTAGATTGTAAATATATAATTGTTAGTGAACAAGGTGCTTCTATTTATTCTGTTAGTGATGTAGCTATTGAAGAATTTCCTGATTTAGAAGTTGAAAAAAGAAGTGCTGTTAGTATTGGTAGAAGAGTACAAGATCCATTAAGTGAATTAGTTAAGATACCTCCACAAGGTATAGGAGTAGGTTTATATCAACATGATGTTGCGGAAAAGAAATTATCTGATAAGTTAGATTTTGTAGTAGAAAAATGTGTTAATAGCGTAGGAGTAAATATTAATACTGCATCTCCTTCTTTACTTAAATATGTATCGGGTATTAATAAAACTTATATTAAAAAGATAATTGATTATAGAGAAAAATATGGAATGATTAAAAGTAGAGATGAAATTAAAAAAGAGAAGATTCTTTCTCCTAAAGTTTTTGAACAAGCTATTGGATTCTTAAAAATAGTAGATGGAGATAATGCTTTAGACAAGACTTTTATTCATCCTGAAAGTTATGATATTACTTTAAAACTATTAAAGATGATTGATTGTGATATTAATGATATTGGTACTGAAAATATTATTAATAAATTAAATAATATTGATGTAGATAAAGTAAGTAGTGAGTTAAATGTTGATACTTATACATTAAATGATATTATTGAGGGATTAAGTAAACCTAATTTAGATCCTAGAGATGAGATGCCTCAACCTATACTTAAGAGTAATGTATTAGATATTAAAGATTTAACTGTAGGTATGAAACTACAGGGTACTGTTAGAAATGTAGTAGATTTTGGATTGTTTATAGATATAGGATTACATAATGATGGACTTGCACATATTTCTAAATTAAGTAATAATTATATTAAGCATCCTAGTGATTTATTTAGTGTAGGGGATATAGTAGATTGTTATGTGGATGAGATTAATTTAGAAAAAGGAAAAGTTAATTTAAGTTTAATAGAAAGAGGTTGATAGTTATATGCAGTGTCCTAAATGTAAAATGAATAATAGAGATGGGAATCAGGTGTGTATGTATTGTGGATTTAATTTTGGTAATACAAATGTTAATCAGATTATTCCAAATAATAATCCCCAACAATACAATCTAAATAGTGAAGTGAATAATAATACTGTAGTACAAAACAATATACAAAATATGAATAATAGTCAAAAGAATGAATCAGTCGACATTAATCCAACTGAAACTCGTTCAAAGATATTAATTACATTACCTGCTTTTGGTATATTACTTATATATTTCTATGAAATAGTTGCTTTAAGTGTGTCTATTTATACTATGTTTAAATTTTATAATACATTTCATTTGGATCTTATGGATATTATTAAGTCTGAAACATTTTTAAAAAGTATTGGTATTGATTTATTATTGATTGTGAGTTTTATTCTTACTATTCTTCATAAGAAATTTATGGGGTTTGCTGCTATTCTATATTCTATAGTTTATGTAATATATTATATTGTTATATCATTTAAAGTGTATGAAACTATTAAATTTAATTCGTTATTATTACCATTAGTAATATGTGTGTTTGTTACTGTTTGTGCAGTATTCTATTTAAGTGAGGAGGAACCAAGATGAAATCAAAAACACGTGGATTTGAAGTTTGTAAAGGGTTTGAAGATAAAGATATTAATTTACCTGTTAGAAAAACTAAATATTCAGCAGGATATGATATAGAATGTGCTGAAGATACAGTTGTACTTGCTAAAAGTAGTGTTCCTACTTTTATACCTACAGGAATAAAAGCTTATATGGGAGAAGATGAGGTATTATACTTATATAATAGAAGTTCTAATCCTAAGAAAAAAGGACTTGTATTAGCTAATTCTGTTGGAGTAATTGATAAAGATTATTATGGTAATCCTGATAATGATGGACATATTATGTTTGCATTTTATAATGTAAAAGATGAAGATATAACTATTAAAAAAGGAGAAGCCGTTGGTCAAGGAGTTTTTATGAAATACTTAATTACTGATGATGACTCTGCATCTGGTAGTAGAAAAGGTGGATTTGGTTCTACTGATAAAAAGTAAAATACTTATAGAAATGTAAGTATTTTTTTGTATAATAAAAGTATGAAAAGAAGATTGAAAAAGAAATATATTGTTTTATTAGTATTAATAATCTTAGTAATAGTCTTTTTGGTATTTAAAGATAATTTTAAAACTAGTAAAGATACTAAAGATGTAAAAATTGATAAAGTAGATGTTGTTTATAAAAAATTAAAGAATAAAGATATATCTTTAGAATTTATTAAGTGGGTTAATACTAAGTATAAAGATTCTATACCTAAATTATATGAGTTATTAGATAATAATGAATATGATGTTAGTATGTGGCATGAAGTTACTGGTAATTCTTATATAGTATTAAATGATTTATATAATGATAATTATAAAGATATGGATAATATAAAAATAATGGATAGTGGTAATACTATTAGTTTTGTTGGTGATGTGTCTTTAGCAGATAATTGGTGGATTATACCGGAGTATGATAAAAGAGGTAAAAAAGTACTAGGTATATTATCAGAAGAAGTAGTTAAAATAATGAATGATAGTAGTGTTATGATAGTAAATAGTGAATTTACTGTTAGTAATAGAGGTACTCCTATTAAAGGAAAACAATATACTTTTAGAGCTAAACCTGAAAGATTAAAAATATATTATGAGATGGGAGTAGATATGGTTACACTAGCGAATAATCATGTTTATGATTATGGTAGTGTTGCTTTTAATGATATGCTAGATGCTTTTAAAGAATATAAAATTCCATATATCGGAGCAGGTAAAAATTTAAAAGAGGCAAGTGGAGAATATTATTTTATAGTTAATGGTTATAAGGTTGGATTTATTAATTGTAGTAGAGCAGAAAAATATAGATTAACTCCTGGAGCACAAGATAATAGTGAAGGAATATTCTTATGTTATGATACTACTAATATGGTTAATAAAATAAAAGAAGTAAGAGAGAAAAGTGATTATGTAATATCTATTGTACATTATGGAAGAGAAAATTCTCATGAATTAGAAAAAGAACAAATTGATAGTTCTTATAAATATATAGATGCCGGTAGTGATGTTATAGTTGGACATCATGCTCATACATTACAAGGAGTAGAATATTATAAAGATAAACCTATTATATATAATTTAGGCAATTTTATATTTAATCCATTAGAAATAGATACTGCGATATTTCAAATAGAATTAAATAATGATGGATCAATGAAATATAAAATAATACCAGCATTACAAAAGAATGAATATACTGATATATTAACTGGCAGTGAAAAAGAAAGAGTAATTAATGATATGAATTCTTGGAGTAGAAATGCAAAAATAGATAAAAATGGTTATATAATAAAAAATACTTAGATTATACTAAGTATTTTTTGATGATAGTTTTAATATTTCATCATAGTTATCGTCTTTAGCCATTATATTTTTATGCAATTCTCCACATGTAGAACATTTATATATTATTTTATATGTATCTTTAAATTTTTCTATATCAATTGGTTTTAATATCCCTTTACAAGTATTTAATCTATCCCCTGGATTAATATCTACATGAAGGGAATATAAACAATATGGGCAATGGTCTCTAGATGAGTAATTTAATTTATTTACTTTTTTTCCACAATTTATACAAATAAATTCTTCATCTAATTCAGTAAACTTTTTCATAATATCACCATATTAATTATAACATTTTATATTAAATATGATAATATATAAGTGGTGGTTATATGTTTAATAAAAAAGAATTTGGACTTGTTTTAGCAGGTGGTGGAACAAAAGGATCATACCAAGTAGGTTGTTTAAAAGCTTTAAAAGAATTAGGTATTAATATTACTAGTGTAGTAGGAACATCTATTGGTAGTATAAATGCTGCTTTATTTGTACAAGGGGATATTGATTTATTAGAGTCTTTATATTATGAAGTACAAATGGAAAATATACTTAAATTAAGTGATAAAAATAGTTTAGTTATTAAAGATAATTTGTTTACTTTTAAAAACATTAGTAGAATTGCGAATGAATATTTTTCTAATACTGGAGTATCTAGTGAGCCACTAAAAAATCTAATAGATAAATATATTAATACTAATAAGATATATAAATCTAGAAAAGATTTTGGTTTGATGACTTATGATTTGAAAAAAATGAAAGGTTTAGGTTTATTTAAAGAAGATATTTCTCGTGATAATTTTAAAGATTATATTTTAGCAAGTGCATGTTTTCCTTTATTTAAACCCCAAAGAATTGATGATAAATTATTCTTAGATGGTGGTTTATATGATAATATGCCTATGAATATGTTGATTGATAAAGGATATAAAAATATTATATTAATTGATGTGTCTGGTATAGGTGTATTGAAGAAAAGTAATAGAGATGATATATATTATAAGATAATTAAACCGGATGAATATTTAGGTGGTACTTTTGATTTTAATAAGAATACTGTAAAGAAAAATATTATTTTAGGTTATTTAGATACTATGAAAGTATTTCATAAATTAATGGGTGAAAAATTCTATTTTACTAAGATCGAATACTTAAAATTATTATATAGATTTAGAGTAGATGAGATTAGAGGATTAGAAGAAGCAGGTATGATTTATAAATTAGATAAATATAAGACTTGGAAAGCTAATGAATTTATAGATGAAATTATAAAAAGATATAATAGAGAATGGAAAGAGTTTAATAAAACAAAACTATTATCTATTTCTTCTATTAAAGAATTGATTAAAGGTAATATGAGTGTGTCTTTATGTACTAAGATTATTAATGATTTTCCTACACTGTTGAGTACTTATAAAGGTAGATATAGTAATTATTTCTTAGCTAGTTATGCGATACAAGAAGCAATTAGTCAAAAAAAGAATAGAATATTTTAATAATTAATAATAATTACTTATTTTATAATATAATGGACAGATGACTGTCCTTTTTTTTTATGATATACTAATAAATGGTGAGTATATGAATTACGATTTTAAGATAAATGATTTTGAAGGTCCATTAGATCTATTATTACATTTAATTA
>JAEEGL011005379.1_pt1 | contig 29679 bp, 25 predicted proteins | sample 9134231 | NCBI WGS metagenome assembly JAEEGL01 (sample SAMN16246548, study PRJNA631951) | gut metagenome | biome: gut microbiome; feature: rumen; material: fiber-attached | host: Bos | place: Iran: Karaj | collected 2018-10
ATATGGTAAATGAAATGGGAGCTGGATCATCAGACTGATCAATCAGATACTCAACAGAAGTATTCAAAACGTTTGCGATGACAGTCAGCGTTTGAAGAGATGGCGTTCTTTCTCCGGATTCATATCGCAAATATGCAGGCTATGAAAGATGCATATACAGATTACATCCGAATGAACATTTCTCCTGCAAATCCTTTTTTTGCAGTCAGCCGATGTGCTAAATATACTTGACCAGCCATTTGAGCATTTTAAGAAATATAGGAGGAAGTTTCCTCCCCAAAACGTACTGGAACTGCCCGGTGCAGGATTTTTGACTAAAATGTGCGGGAAAGAGCGCTCTACAACAGACTATTTGCTGGTTTGGTATGAATCTTCAACCAAAACAGAATATTATTTTACGGGAGCGGATTATATAATTAAACATGATGGTAAAATTGACCTGCCAGATGACATAAAGCAATTTATTCGAAAAAAGTGCCAAGTGATGAGGAATAATAATCATGGGAAATGATAAAGTTCAGTTATTTGAAGACCAGCCGATAAGGACAGCATGGGTAGAGGATGAAGAGGAGTGGTATTTCTCTATTGTTGATGTGGTGCAGGCGCTTACGGAAAGTGTGGATGGAAGAAAATACTGGAATAAGCTAAAGCAGAGACTTAAAGACGAGGGAAGTCAGTTGGTGACAAATTGTCACCAACTGAAAATGAAGTCTCCTAAAGATGGAAAAAGATATAGCACGGATGTAGCTAATTCAAACCATTCAGAAATGAACTGATAATAAACGAAAACATCATGTTTTACATCACATAGCAAATTTGTATTTGCGATGATGAATAAGGCAGCGTGCAATTCCTAGCACGCTGCCTTAAATATTTTTATTCGTTTGTAAATTCACCAAAAATCTCGCCCTTAGGTTCTATCGTAAATTCCATCCTCTTACCAGTTGACGGATGGTCAAAGGATAATCTGTATGCGCAAAGGGCTACGTTTTTTACACGAAGTCTTGCAGATATTTCATCACTTTCTTCCGTACAGTATCTTCTGTCGCCAAGAAGGGGATGACCTGCATGAGAGAACTGGGCTCTAATCTGATGAAATCTTCCTGTGTGGAGGTGGATATCTACAAGGGATATGTTTTCTATTCCACAAATAGCACCGTCAGAAGCTTCTTTTGACTTTGCAAAATCCACTACATTATTTACAGAAATTTCACTTACTCTTTTTTGAGCAACTACCCTGTAATTAAGATTACTCTTTTTGGCATCACTGGAGATATTACCCTTATCAATATCCGATGAATCCACTATAACTGCGCTTTTACTTGCAGGATCTCTGTACATATAGTCGCACAGCTCGCCTTCCTGCGCATCTTCAGGAAACTCTCCGCAGACAACCGCAAGATAATGCTTATCCATATCGCCGCCGTCCTGAACCTGGGTACTTAGAGAAGCTGCTGCCTTCTTGGTTCTTCCAAATACAAGAATTCCCTCTACAGGCTGATCCAGTCTGTGAATCACATGAAGAGTTGTGGACTTGTTCTTAAACCTGCCGCTTCTGATTATCTGAGATCTAAGTGCGTTCTCCATATCGGGAATAGTGACATTTCTGCTCTGTACAGCTACTCCTGCAGACTTTACGCACACGAGGATATCGTCATCTTCATATAATATTTCTATAGGACTCATACCTTAAATCTATAGCCAACGCCCCAGATAGTCTCTATGTACTGAGGATTGCTGGTATCAAATTCAATTTTCTCTCTGATCTTCTTGATATGTACAGTAACTGTAGCAATATCACCGATGGAATCCATATTCCAGATCTTACGGAAGAGTTCTTCCTTGGTAAATACGTGGTTGGGATTCTCTGCAAGGAATGTAAGAAGATCAAATTCCTTGGTGGTGAAGCTCTTCTCAGCTCCGTCCACATAAACTCTTCTTGCAGTCTTGTCGATGCGAAGACCTCTGATCTCCACAACGTCATTGGACTCATGTCCGCTTCCTACAAGTCTTGAATAGCGGGCCATGTGAGCTTTTACTCTTGCAACCAGCTCTGAAGGGCTGAAGGGCTTGGTGATATAATCATCTGCTCCAAGACCAAGTCCCCTGATCTTATCGATATCATCCTTTTTAGCTGATACCATAAGTACAGGAACGTCCTTCTTTTCTCTGATGCGTTTGCACACCTCGAATCCATCCATGCCGGGAAGCATGAGATCAAGGATTACAAGATCAAACTCCTCACTAAGTGCTGTCTGCAGACCCACATCACCTGAATTTTCGATCTTTACTTCAAAATCAGATAACTCCAAATAATCCTTTTCAAGATCAGCAATGGCTTCTTCGTCTTCGACAATCAAAATTCTGCTCATACCGCGTCCTCCTGGTTAGTATTTTTTTTGATGCAGTTTACATAGTTTCAAATCCATCGTGCTCAACCACGGTCTCAGTCTCGGCTTTTTCGTGATGCTCCTGATACTTTCTAAGTACGAAGTGCATGCAGGTTCCCTCGCCTTCATGACTGGTGGCCCATATATATCCCCCATGGTCCTCTATAATCTTTTTAACAATTGATAGACCTATTCCGCTGCCTCCCTGTTTTGAGTTACGTGAGGCATCTGTTCTGTAGAATCTGTCGAAGATATTCGGTATCTCATCTGCACCTATTCCTTTACCGTTATCCTCTATTTCAACTCTGACAGAGTCTACTTCATCTAGTATTCTGATATCAATGCATCCCGATCCGTCTTCACGGCCAAGATATTTAACACTGTTACTTACGATGTTGTTGACCACTCGTTTTAGCTGCTCAGGATCTGCAACTATCTGTGTATCCGGTGTGGTCAGGTTCGCATAATTGAGCTTTATGTCCTTACTGTCAAGCTCCATTCCTATCTCTTCGATGCAATCTCCGAAATAGTCTCCTACAATAATTCTTGCAAAATTATATGGAATTCTGTTGTTGTCGATACTTGAATAAAGTGTCAGCTCATTTATGAGGTTATTCATGTCATTCGCCTTATTGTATATGGTGCGAATGTACTTCATCTGCCTCTCGGGTGTATCAGCTACGCCCTCTAAAAGTCCCTGGGAATAACCCTTGATGGCAGTTATGGGAGTCTTTAGGTCGTGGGATATGTTGCTTATAAGCTCCTTATTCTGACCTTCCCTTATAACCTTCTCATCGGCGGATTCCTTGAGCCTTAGTCGCATATCTTCATAGTTCCTGTAAAGCTCACCTATCTCGCCTTTGTCACCTATGTCTGTCGGCAGCATATAATCGAAATTTCCATCCTTTATATGCTGCATGGCCACATTCAGTTCTTTTACCGGTTCGAAGAATCCCTTTTTTAACCAAGTCGTAAGTATCATACTGGTCGCCAATAATATAAGCAGGAATGCAACTATTGTGTAAGTTGCTATTCGCGGCGCACTGGCGAAAGTCTTCTGTATGAAAATATACGATGCTACGACCAGGATAAAGGGCAAAATTACAATGGTTGCCGAAGTAATAATCAGCCTGGTTCTAAAACGCATGTATGCTCCTTAAGTATATCATATTTATATAACCGGAATTTCCTCAGCTGCATTGCCCAGGATTTCCTGCATAGCCTTGTAGTAAATATCGTATCTGCCCTGACCTGTTACATTTTCAAGCTCTTCTATCAGTGCAGGTGCTTTTTCTATAACCTTGACGATATCCGGATTATATCTGGTTCCTGCCTCATTCTGAAGCTCTTTTAAGAGTCTCTTAAAATCCTTACCCTGGGTATAACTTCTTGTAAGAGTATCAGTACCGGCTTCCACAGAATCAGCAATAGAAATGATATCTATTATGATCTGTATGGGTGATTCTGTATTATCAAAACCAAGAGGATATCCGTGCAATCCGTCATAATGCTTGTGATGACCTAAAATGACATCTGAGTAGGGTCTAAGTGCCGCGTTACCCTGCGCTTCTTTATAGCCCACCTCTGAATGTTTTCTTATGGTGGCATATTCCTTTGTATTAAGACTTCTGTTCTGGCGGTTGATAGTATCGGGGATGTAGCATTTTCCGATATCATGAACAAGTCCGCTTATGGTAATAAATGATAGGAGATAAGCCTTATTCTTCTGAACATCCTGCTCAGTTTCAATGCCTCTTACACCCACAAATTTCTCGGGAATCTTTTCAAGCATTTCCTGTCCGATAAGTGTAGCTATCTTAGCCACCATCTTGGAATGGATATATGTGAAGGGCTGGCGTCTTACTATCATCTGCATAATGAACTGAACCTTGTTAAGCTCACTTGAAATGATAGGCTCTGCCGCATGATACCACTGCTCACATATAGGCTGCATATCGCCCGTAAAGAACCTGTAAGGAATATTTGCAAGTATGGACATTGATTTTGGAAGGAACTTATCTGTCCACTCCTCGAGCTCATCACCTGAAAGATTCATTTTTTCAAGAATCATTATCACTGTGCAGGCATACTTAAAATGTCTGAGAACAAGCTCAAAGTTAATGGGATCATCCTTCTCAAAATCAGGAACATCAATCAGCTCATTAATACTTTTAATAAGACCGTTTAATGCTTCCTCGGAAGGAATATCTCCGTTTAACCATTTATATGTAAGGCAGGTCCTGTAATCAGGAGACCCTTCGACACTTCCGTTTCTTTCGTCAGCTCTCTTAAAGGTCTGGAACAGGAGCTGCAGATATCTGTCTCTGTCTTCCTCAGATAAAATATCTATGTTTTTGCTCTTTGCCATAAATGCATCATCAACAATAGACAGATAGGACTTTATTGTCTCATTGTCCGCATCCATGCTCTGAACATTTTCATTGTTCCAAAGAGCCCATACCTCATCATAAAGCCTTATACTCTCGGATTTTTCTGTATGGAAACCGGAGAGATAGGTTATAAGCAGCATGTAATCATTAAAAATAAACTCTCTTACTTCCGGAGAAGATATCTGAGAGTAGCGATTTGCATGAGCTACTGACTTACGGAAATAATCAAGGGATGTCTGCATACCGGTCTTATCACCGACAGAGCGATAAAACTTCGCGTATTCACTTCCTAAAACATGATAAATGGCGACAAGAAACTCCGGTTCATCCATATCTATGAATACCGGAAGAATTCGCTCGCAGAATTCTGTTAAGACGACAAAGTCATGATGGCCATCAAGGAAAAATCCGATGGCAAGATCATATAAAAGCTCAGCTTCTTCGGGAGTTATCTCCTCAGAGCATTTTTCCCACAGTTCAGCCATCAGCTCCTCGTTCTCTGCATAAACCTCACGCATAACGTAAGACCTCTCAGAGAGAAGCTGAATCCAGTCAAAGGGATCCTGAAGCGTAAAAAGCTGATCCTCGTAGTTTTTAAGTTTCAGGGAATTCTCGGTATAGAGCTTCCTGAATTTCTCTGCCAGTTTTCTTTCTATCATTGTGCGCCCCTCATAATTTTAGAAAAATCGGCAAGCATATTTTAATTATTATTAATTACAATACCATATTTCGTTAATTTGTGCCACGATAATAAGCCTTTGATTGCATAATTAATTAGTATTTGCTAAAATTTTCTATACATTAAAACAGATAGGAGACAGTCATGAGTAAAAAGCGAAATTTCGTATTATTCGGCCTGGCATCTGCAGTTTTAGGTGGAAGCGTCATAGCTGCATCACGTTTATATGACCTTTCAGTAGTTCCAAGTCAGAAGACTCCTGAAGAAATTGATAAAGATCCCATGGACAGCGTGTCCAGAGAATGGTTTAACAAGATAGAAAATAAAGAAGATGTTTACGCCCGTTCAATCGATGATCTGAATCTTCATGCTACTTATATAAAAGCAGAAGAGGAGTCTCATAAATACGCCATCTGCATACACGGTGTGAGAAGTAGTGGCGAGTTTATGAGCTATTTTGGTAAGCACTATCATGATATGGGTATTAATGTCCTACTTCCTGATCTTAGAGGCTTTGGCAAAAGTGATGGCAATTACATCGGATATGGCTATTTTGACCGTCTTGATATAATCGAATGGATTTACTGGATCATCAAAAAGGATCCCGATGCTCATATCCTTCTTCATGGATCAAGCATGGGAGCAGCCACAACTCTTATGACCACAGGAGAGCATCTGCCAAGTCAGGTTATAATGGCAGTTTCTGACAGCAGCTACACAACTCTTCCCAAGGAGTTTGCAGATGTTTATAAGAAAAATATCGGCGGCTGGATGCCTACAGGCCTTGCACTTTTCATCATAAGGATTCTTGTAAAGCTGCGTTGCGGTTATGATATCGACAAAGTAAACGTGCTTGATGCAGTCGCACGTTCCAAGACACCCACTCTTTTCATACACGGCGATGAGGATACAGTGATCGATCCTCAGATGTGCGCTCATCTGTATGAAAAATGTGCTGCTCCCAAGCAGTACTGCCTGATACTTGGCTCAGACCATGTACAGGGTGCCAGAATAGATCCTGATAAATACTGGAAAAAAGTAGAAAGCTTAATGGAAAAAACATCATTTTAACAGAGGTAACACACAATGACTTACAAAACACATGGCACTTGTGCCACAGCTATAAATGTGGAGCTTGATGGCTCTATTGTAAAATCCGTTTCCTTCGTAAACGGCTGCAGCGGCAATACCCAGGGTGTTGCAAGACTGGTAGAGGGTATGGATGCTCACGATGCCATCGCAAAGCTTCGCGGTATCAAATGCGGATTTAAGAGCACATCTTGTCCTGATCAGCTCTCTTATGCATTAGAGGAAGCACTTGCTGCTATCGGAGGTTGATGATTTGTCCAAGAAAATTGTTTTAACAGGCGGCGGAACTGCCGGTCATGTTACTCCTAATATGGCTCTAATTCCGGAGCTTAAGGAGCTGGGTTATGAGATCTGCTATATCGGATCCCATACAGGAATTGAGAAAAAGCTTATAGAGGATTTTGGAATTCCTTATTACTCCATATCTACAGGTAAGCTCAGAAGATATTTTGATCCCAAGAACTTCTCAGATCCTTTCCGTGTAATGAAGGGCTTTGTAGAAGCAAGAACTCTTCTTAAGAGACTGCAGCCAGATGTAGTTTTCTCAAAGGGCGGCTTTGTTTCCGTTCCTGTCATCAGAGCAGCTGCTTCCCTTAAGATTCCCTGCATACTTCACGAATCTGATATGACACCGGGACTTGCCAATAAGCTCAGCTTCTCATCAGCAAAAACAATTTGCTGCAATTTCCCTGAGACATTAGAACTCCTTCCTGCGGATAAAGCGGTACTTACAGGCACTCCTATAAGGAAAGAGCTTCTTACAGGATCAAAGGAAGCAGGCAAGAAGTTCTGCGGCTTTACAGATGACAAGCCTGTCATCATGGTCACAGGCGGAAGCCTTGGTGCACAGAGCATCAATGAGACCATCAGATTTGCACTTCCAAGACTCCTTCCTCATTTCAATGTGGTACACCTTTGCGGCAAGGATAAGATGGATAATCTTAAGCTCAACGTAGAGGGCTATAAGCAGTTTGAATATGTAAAAAATGAGATGAAGGATATCTTCGCAATGGCTGACGTTGTGGTATCAAGAGCAGGTGCCAATGCCATCTGCGAGCTGGCAGCTCTTAGAAAACCCAATGTCCTCATTCCTCTTTCTGCAAAGAGCAGCAGAGGAGACCAGATTATAAATGCTAAATCCTTTGAACAGCAGGGCTTTTCTCTTGTAATTGATAACGAAGAGCTTGATGAAGATATACTGGTTGAGAGCATCTTTGATGTCTATGTAAACAGAGAAAAATATATTCAGAACATGAGCGCATCCAATCAGCAGGGTGCCACCAAAACTATTCTTAATATAATTGAGAAAGCAGTTAATAACGAGTAAAAAAATGCACATCCCGCGGGATGTGCATTTTCATTTAAATAGTTCTTCTTAATAATCGTGAACCTTTTCAAAGAACTCTGTAAGGTTCTCAATAGGTATAGGCTTTGAATACTTATAGCCCTGTAGGTATCTTGCAAACATGCGGGTGCACCTCATTTCGTCTTCTTCATTTTCGATACCTTCATAAAGAACCGAGTAGTTCATGTCAGTAAACATATGAGCAAGGTAGGAGACCATTGTCTCTGCTTTTACATCGGATCCGCTGGCAATAACCAGTGACCTGTCGAACTTAACTATATCGAAGGGCAGCTCCATAATTCTCTCAAAGTTGGAGTAGCCGGTACCGAAATCGTCCAGATAGAAGATGATTCCGTTTTTACGCATCTCAAAGATTCTGTCCCGAACCATCATAAAATCGCTTTCATTCTGGCTCTCGGTTATCTCTATGGCAATCTTGTCATATTCAATTCCTGCATCTTCAATGATCTGCTTAACATTAAAAGCAAAGTGCTCTTCTCTTATATCGATCATGGAGAAGTTTACAGAGATACGCTTTACATAGTATCCATCCTCCATAAGCTTTCTTATCTGCTCACAGGTTTTGGCAAGGATAATCATACTCAGCATATGTATATAATTGTGCGCCTCTGCTATGGGAATGAATTTGTCAGGAAATACCATTCCGGTTTTTTCAAGCTTAAGTCGCATAAGAGCTTCTGCTGTATCAAATTTGCCTGTGGTAACGTTGTAAACAGGCTGACAGAAAACTATGACTCTGCTGTCATGAAGATCCTTTTTCTCATTGATATCCGCAAGCTCATCCACGATATATCTGTGATCATAGTAGCCCTGAATTTCTTTCTCGGTTATAAGTCTTGCGTCATTCTCAGGCATTCTGTTTTCTATATATTGGATAAAGCTTATATAATCGTTTCTTTCGCTTAGGTTATCATCTGTCTTCGTTATTACAAGCTTAAAATCCTGCTTGTAGATTTCTCTTTGTTCCCTTACGTAATTGATTATCCAATTACCTGCTTTTTCATAATCATCCCCCTCTTTTATTTCAGAACAGAACAGGAGTCTTCCTCCTGATATCTGGAAAATCTTTCCGCCCTTGAAGTAAAGAGTGTTGTAATCCCTCATCTTATTTCTAAGTTCTTTGGGCATCTTGGTACCGGGGAAATCAAACTCTCTCATGTATAAACCGGCAATCAGCAGTTTTTTCTTCTGAGCATGGGTCTCTGTAATATATGTCTCGAACTCATCCTCATTTGATGAACCCATGACAATATCAAGAGGATTGGCATGGAGATAATATAATACTGCATACGTTGGGAATAAAAATGTCGCTATTGTAAATGAACTCTGATTATAGAGTCCCTGAATGAACATTACAATAAATGATACACCGCAGGATGATATAATTCCGTACAATACAGGCCTGTATATTTTGTCCTTGTATCTAAGGAGCATAATTATCAAAAGTGATACAAAGAAAACATAGACTATGGCAAAAATATTGAATCCCGTATGTACCACGTTGTTTTCATCAATATAGAATCCGTATTTTAAGAATACTCCACCTATTTCATGCATTATCATCATGATAAGCACTGTAGCTGAAATGACAATGTATTTAACGTCCAACTCCTCATTCATGTGGAGCGGATCCTTCATGTACAGGACATACAAAAACAAGCTTGAAAACAAGAAGATATGTTTAAAAGCCCTTAGAAAATAAATTAAAATATGCGGATAAACTGCGGGATTGGAAACAAAGATATTAAAGAAAATATCAATAGCAGCCGCAGAAAACAGAAGCACCAGGACACCGCCTATAAGACGGATCTCCCTGCCTCTGTTTACATAAGCTGTTCTGAGCAAAATGGCGAAAACAATAACCGTGGCCATAACCAGAATATCGCCTACTGCTGTATAGTTTTCGTAATAAGTTGCTACCTCATTCATAAGCTCTCCTTCCCGAATGCGGGATGAGCTGCTTTTGTAATCAGATGTTTAAAAGTTCACTGTAAGCTGTAAGTGCACCTTCTGTATCGTGAGCAAGAACTCTCTTTGCAAGAACCTTGCCAAGCTGAACACCTTCCTGATCGAAGCTGTTAACATTCCATACAAAGCCCTGGAACATTACCTTGTTCTCGAAGTGTGCAAGGAGAGCACCAAGAGTTACAGGATTGAGCTCCTCACCAACGATGATACTTGAAGGACGTCCGCCCTTGAAGTTCTTGTTGAGGTTCTCATCCTTTTTACCGCAGGCAAAAGCTACGATCTGAGCTGCTACGTTTGCGCAGAGCTTCTGCTGACTGGTGCTGTTCTCAATATCTACATCATTCTTCAGCTGGCTGTTCTTAAATCCGATGAACTGCATGGGAATGATGTCTGTTCCCTGGTGCAGAAGCTGATAGAATGAATGCTGTCCGTTTGTACCGGGTTCACCGAAGATTACGGGACCTGTTACATAATCGATGGGCTCGCCGAAGCGGTTTACGCTCTTACCGTTTGACTCCATGTCAAGCTGCTGGAGATGAGCAGGGAAGCGGCTAAGGCCCTGAGAGTAAGGAAGTACTGCTGTTGCAGGATATCCAAGTACGTTTCTCTCATAGAATCCGATCATAGCATCAAGCATTGCGGGATTCTTCATCATGTCTTTTTCTGCAGAAAGCTTGTCTTCCTCTGCAGCACCCTGAAGGAACTGTGCGAATACGGAAGGACCAAATGCAAGAGAAAGAACTGCGCCGCCTACACCTGAAGTAGAAGAGTAGCGTCCGCCGATGAAATCATCCATGTAGAATGCTTCGATAAAGTCATCACTCTTTGCAAGAGGAGATGTTTCTGAAGTAACAGCGATCATGTGCTTTGATGCATCAAGACCTGCCTTCTTAAGAGCATCCATTACAAATGACTGGTTTGTAAGTGTCTCAAGAGTTGTTCCTGATTTTGAAACCAGGATGAATATTGAATGAGCAACATCGATAGAGTTAAGTACAGCTGAAGCATCATCAGGATCTACGTTACTGATGAACTTAGCTTCCATCTTGAAGTTGCCTGTCTTGTGTGCCCAGTTCTCAAGAGCAAGGTACATAGCTCTGGGACCAAGGTCTGATCCGCCGATACCAATCTGTACTACAGTTGTAAACTTCTCGCCCTTCTCGTTTGCGATCTCGCCTGAATGAACCTTATCAGCAAAATCTGCAATTCTTTTCTGCTCCTTTTCATAGAACTCGCGCTTATTTACGCCGTCAGCCATAACGTTCTCACCAAGCTGACCTCTTGTTAAGTGATGAAGAACCATTCTCTTCTCACCTGTATTTATTACTTCGCCGTTGTAGAGAGCCTCGAACTTCTCTGCAAGCTGAGCTTCCTTTGCAAGCTTATCAAGAGCTGCAAGGATATCATCATCAACCTCTTTTGCAGCGAAATTGTATGAAAGAGAATCAGCCATCTTTACAGAGTACTTTTTAACTCTCTCTGCTCCGGCCTCTCCTGACATTGCTGCCACAAGGTCTATCTTCTTAACGTCCTTAAGCTCTTTATATGACTCAAGTGTATCAAGATTACTCCAATTGATCATTGTCACATAATCCTCCTATTATTTGCCTATTGTAAGAAAATTTTATCATTCATTTTTTTTCATAGCAATATTTAATGAAAAATCGTATCACTTAAGCCCCTCAATAAAACATTTTGTAAGTGCTGCGCAGTCAGCTGCTGCCTTCTTTTCAAATTCGGGATAGTCCATGATATCGCTGCCATCTGCTTTATCAGATATTGCTCGAAGGATAACAAAAGGGACCTTGTTAAGGAAGCATGCATGGGCAATACCTGCCCCCTCCATCTCTGTGCAAAGTCCGCCAAACTCCTTTTTGATCTCATCCTTTACAGCGCTGTCTGAAATGAACTGATCTCCGGAGCAGACTCTGCCTTCCCAGAGCTTGCCATCGATACCTGCTCTTGCAGCGGCGATCTTGATCTCATCGATCATCCATTTATCTGCAGGGAATTCCAGCCTTCCGGTCTGAGGAATCTCGCCCTTTTTATATCCAAATACTGTTGCATTAACGTCATGATAAACAGCATCTGTTGATACCACAAAGTCGCCAATATCGATCTTTGCATCAAGAGATCCTGCTGCGCCTGTATTTATCACGTGGGTTACATGGAACTCATCCACCAGGATCTGTACACAAAGCGCTGCATTTACTTTGCAGATTCCGCTTTTTACTACAACAACTTCAGTATCTCCAATTGTGCCTTCAAAGAAATTCATTGAAGCCTTCTCAAGCTTATAGGTGACATTCATCTGACTCTTTAAGCTCTCGACCTCAATCTCCATAGCTCCGATGATTCCAATTTTGTAGCTCATTTTTATCCCTCACTTTTCAGGTTTATTCTGTATCTACTCTTAATAAGCACATACTTTACTTTTGATGCATTAAAATATTATGAATCAAAGAACTGTCTTCCGTCGTCTGTAACGAGTCTCTCTGTCTTAGGATATACGTAGATTTTCTCGTTATCTACATTTGCTTCAAGATAGTCTGCAAACTTAGCTGCATACCACTTTGCCATGGGAAGATTATGCATGAGGCAGTTGCCACAGTTCTCAGGATTCGATCCGGGAACAGTCTCAGAATCCTTAACAGATCTGAAAGCATTCAGAAGAAGACCGTGAATATCCTTAGTTGCACGGTTTCCCTTAAGAATGAGATAGAAGCCTGTAAGGCAGCCCATGGGACCCCAATAGATAACTTCATCCTTCCAGTCAGGATCATTTCTAAGATATGTAGCAATAATATGCTCAAGTGTATGCATGGCAGCAACATCAACTGCAGGCTCCTTGTTGGGTGTTGTAACTCTGATATCGTAGGTAGTTACCTTTTCTCCGCCTACTTCATCAACTCTGCTTTCATATATTCCGGGTACGATCAGATTATGATCTACAGAAAAACTGGGTATTAAATCCATTTTTTATCTCCTTTTGCTTTAAAAATATTTAACAGTTTATCTAATGCATAGTTATGCACTATTTCCATTCTAACACCTATAGGATGTATATGCATTATTTCTTCCTGAAAAGGAAGTAATTAAAGGCACTTCCGTTAATGCTGTACTCCTCTTTGTCTACAAGCTCATAGTTGTCATAGATGCACTCAGGATATGAATTCCTTGCTATAACAAAATCAACAAGGCCTTCTCTTACATACCTATCCTGCTCAAGATAAGGGTTATTTTGCGGCTCCGGTACATCCAGTGTCTGAGTCTGAAACCACCTGCAGCTTGGAACTATATCTGTAAGTGTGTAAAGTCCTGCATCAAGACAGCCCACATTCAGAAGGGTAGGGTTTTCTTTTTCAAGAACTTCATCCCTGAATCTAAAGAGGAAAAAGCTCTCATCAGTATCCTTCATATAGGATATGTTCATGGATGTATTGTAGATAAAAAGCATTGATAAAAGTACTGCTGCGCCGCATCCAAGGAACATGAGGATTCCGTATTCCTTTTTCCCTATGTCAGAGTCTGTCTCTTTTGTAAAGAGCATCTCCAGGGCAGAGCCTAAAAGTGCAAAGCCAAATACCGCAAAAACAGACAGTGGAAGAGAGTAGTAGGGAAGAGTTCTTCCGCCTATGAATATTCCAAGGAATAAAAAGGCAAAAAGCACCGGTACTACCAGCCTTCCAAGAAATTTTTCTGTCTTTGAAAGTACAGCATAGATCATGCCCACTATTACAAACGCAAAGTATTGATAATTATCAAGAATCAGGAAGTATAATATTTTAGCCAGTGAATAGATAAGGCTTCCTATTCCTGCGCCTTCTGTCTTTGGATAGAGGAATACATTGATATAAACATATCCCCAGTACCACTCATAAAGGCCGCCCTGAATACCAAAGTAGATTATCCAGGGAATAAATGTAACAAACATTCCAAAGAGAAATACAAAGCAGGCCTTGATACTAGCTGCAAATTCTTTTCTAAATATAAAGGAAAACCACACCATCATCATCCAGGCAAAGAAAAAGCCAAGGCCCGTAAACTTGATATTTGCAATTATTCCTGCAAGGATTCCTCCAAAGAAGACCTGCTTCATGGGCATGATCTTTTCATGATAATCTTCCCTGAAATATCTGACGATAAGGTACAGTCCCCACACATAGAAGGGAAGGCATATCTCCTCGGCAGCGCCGCCCCACCAAAAGCTCTTTGAAACAACGGCTACCACAAAGGTCAAAGGAGCAAATATAAGTGATGTCTTTTCTCCTGTGTAGAGCCTTAATATCTTATAGAATCCAAGGATATTGAAAAATGCCAGGATCACTTCAAGAATATAAACTCCTGCAAAGGTGGTATGGGAAACAAGATAGGCAAGACCATAGAAAAAGTACAGGTACATTCCCTTTTGATCAAAGACATCCCTGTATGGCATTTTGCCGTTAAAGAGCGCTTTTCCTACGGACAGATAGCTGTTGGCGTCATCCCAGTTGTTGAACACATACAAAAATGATGACCTTGAAGCCAGCATCAGAAAGGCCATTGCCGATATCAGAAAAAATATGTATTTCGATTTTTTAATAAAAAAATTCCTCATAGGGTACATTTTACCATACGAGGAATTTTAAAAAAGAGAGTTATTTAGAGATTTTTATTTTGCAAGTCTGATTACATTCCAGCTCTTTGCAGGAAGGACTGTTGAAAGTACGCCCTTCTCAACCTTGCTGGCATTTGAGTTTACAGGAGCAACAGTGTTAGGCTTCTTCTCTGTGTTAACAGCCTTAAGGTCATCATTTGTAAGAACGATATGCTCAACAACCTTATAGCCTGCATACTGTCTAAGGTCACAGGTAAGCTCGTAGTCTTCCTTGAGGTTCTTGTTAACAGCAAAGATAGTAACTGTCTCGTTCTCATCATCTGCTGTAACAACGCTGTCGATGTAGGGAGCATCGCCATGCTTACTCTCGTAGGAAGGAGATTTAACAACTGTGTTGAGAACAGTGCCTCTTCCGTATACACTTGCGTGCATGTAAGGATAGAAGATGGTCTGTCTCCATGCGCCTGTGTCGCTTGTCATGATAGGAGCAATAACATTTACAAGCTGTGCAAGACATGCAATCTTAACTCTGTCTGCGTGACGAAGAAGTGTGATGAGCATTGAACCAACAAGGAGTGCATCCTCAAAGTTGTAGATATCCTCAAGCTGATGAGGGTGCTCAACCCATTTCTCAAGCTTCTTATCCTGCTCGTTGGAGTGATACCATACGTTCCACTCGTCGAAGGAAAGGTTGATTGTCTTATTTGAGCGCTTAACTGCCTTAACATAATCGCAGATTGAAATAACCTGTGAAATGAACTTATCCATAGCTACGCTGCTTGCAAGGAAGTTAGGTGTATCATCCTCAGCGTTGCCGTAGTAGCTGTGAAGTGAAAGGTAATCAGCAGAATCATAGCTGCATTCAAGTACCTGTCTCTCCCACTCACCAAAGGTATCCATGTAAAGTGAAGATGATCCGCAAACAACTGTCTCGATTGAAGGATCAACGAGCTTCATGATGTGACCTGCTCTTCCTGCCTTCATTCCGTACTCAGCAGCTGTCATGTGACCGAGCTGCCAGGGACCATCCATCTCGTTACCAAGGCACCAGAGCTTGATGTCATGAGGATCCTTTACGCCGTGTTTGATACGAAGATCACTGTAGTATGTGCCGCTCTTGATGTTGCAGTACTCTACGATGTTCTTAGCTGCATCAATATCTCTTGTACCAAGGTTAACAGCCATCATAGGCTTTGTGTTTGCCTTGTTACACCAATCCATGAACTCGTTAAGACCAAACTGGTTAGTCTCAATAACGTTCCATGCAAGCTCAATTCTGCGGGGACGATCCTTCTTGGGACCTACGCTGTCCTCCCAGTTAAATCCTGATACAAAGTTACCACCGGGATATCTTACGATGGGAACCTGGATCTCCTTTATAAGCTCAAGAACATCCTTACGATATCCGTTCTTATCTGCATTCTTGTTGCCGGGCTGATAGATGCCTTCATATACAGCTCTGCCAAGGTGCTCAAGGAAAGAGCCGTAGATTCTGTTGTCGATCTGGCTGATCTCAAAATCTCTGTCGATGCAGATCTGTGCTTTCTGTAATTTCTTTGCCATTTTGTAACCTCCAAAATAAAACCAAATATTGATGTTTTGTTTTAAGATAGTGTTATTATCACAGATGATATACGTCATTTAAATAGCTTTTATTCCGAAAATATTGACTTTTTGTCCGGTATATTTCATATTGATTATTATGAGATGATTCTATATAAGGGGATTTGTCATGTTTAGAACAGACTACTGCGGCTACAATTTCCACAATCCTGACAGGGATACAATATACAGACCTGAGGGGAGAGATGATTATCTTTTTCTTCATCTTGCTTCAAAAATGGATTTCTATTTTCCCTATGATAATGTGGATATATCTGCCTATGAGCAGGAAAGTGACAGGGAAGTGGACACAAAGCCTGTGTACAGAGATGGCATAAAGCTACTTAGAGTTACGGCCAGACCCGGTGACTGCATTTTGTATTCCCCCGGGAGCCTTCAGTATTATCAGGCACAAAAGAGATTCATCAACTCCTTTGCACATTTTACCTGCGAGCCCTCAGAGATTCAGGGCGTACAGATTCCTCTAAATACTATTTTCAGACCGGCGGATGATGAGCCCATAATCGAAATTCTAAGAAAACTCCAATTTGAGTATCTCTCAAAGCAGATAAGGCGAGAGAGGATGATCGATCTTTTAATTAGGGAGCTTATTATCACTGCTGAGCGAAGTCTTTCACTTCCAACAAGTGTACCTGAGCAGGCAGTTAACTATTCCATGCTTACTGCGTTTAGAGTAGAGATGCTAAATAACTGCAGCGATGAGTGGACTATTGATAAGATGTGTTCTCTGACTAATCTCGGGCGAAGTCAGTTCTATCATTACTACAAAACCTTTTTCTATACTTCTCCCAAGGATGATCTTTTGGCAGCAAGGATAGACAAAGCAAAACACCTTCTGACAAACCAGGAGCTTCACATTGCAGAAGTGGCGGAGCAAAGCGGCTTTACAAATATCTATCACTTTAACAGGTATTTTAAAAGAGAATGCGGCATGACCCCCGGGGATTACAGAAGGATAACAAAAAGATAAGATAGCATGCAGCTTACATGCTATCTTATGTGAAATTTTATCTTAGAATAATTTCTCTGTATGCTCTGTAGTATACTTCAAATCTTCCCTCTGCTGTCAGGTACAAAAGGTCCTGATAAAGAGCTTTATCTGTGCCAAGAAGCTTAACAATATCCGGGTTGTATATTGTTCCACTTCCTGCTACCAGTTCATTGTAGACCGTGTTAAAGTCCTTACTTTTTGTATAATTTCTGCCAAGAATATCCGTTGCGGCATCAATACAATCAGCTATGGTGATAAGGTCTATCATGGGTTTATATCTTGAATGGACATTATCAAAATTCTGAGGATAACCGCTCTTTCCATCATAGCTCTTGTGATGACCTCTGATGATATCAAAATACTTATCAAATTCAGGATCGTGCTTTAGCATCTCAAAGCCTTTATCCGGATGCATTTTTATAACATTATATTCTTCATTGTAAAGGTGTCTGTGCTGTCTGTTTACAACCTCTACGATTTCACATTTTCCGCAGTCATGAAGTAGAGCTGCCTTTGTTGCATAATCACAAAGGTCATCCTGTCTGTTTCTTACTTCATCTTCACTCTTTATTCCAAGAAGTCCTACGAAAAATGACGGATTATCTTTTACTATGGAGATGGCGATTCTTGCTGCAATTTCGCCTACCATAAGAGAGTGAATGTAGGTTATGGGCTGCCTGCTAATAACAAGCTTAAGCAGCATATCTGCCTTGCGGGCAGGATTTTTATCATAAGGCGCAGCATTACTAAACCACTCGGCGCAGGCATCATCCACAACTCCGGTCCAGAATCCAAAGGGGATATGGGCATGGATATCAGTTATTTTGCTGACAAATCTTGGTATGAATTTCTCCTCAAGCTCGTGCCTGTTCTCTGACATTTCAAAGATGTCAAAAATCTCGCAGCCACTGTTGTGGTAATCAAGGAGCTTTTCTATTGCATTATCATCCTTATAATCAAGCTCTCCAAGGTTATCTATATGAGAAATAATCTCATTTATCAGATTCTCAGGGGTCTCACCCTCAAGGAGTCTGCACTTTATCTCAGCTCTAAAGAGGCCTCCGTCGGTGTCTTCAAGACCGTCCGCTGTAATTTTCTTTTTAAGCCTGCGAACGAGATCCTTATATTCTTCTCTAAGCTCCTTATCCTTTATCTTAGAGGTGTCAATGCCGTAGAGTATCTCAGTTTCAAGCTTGTCCATGCGCTCTCTAAACTCTGTATCGTCACCGTCTATTTTCTGAACCACGTCAGATTGCCAGAAGCTAAGAGCTTCATCAATATATTTAAAAATCTTCGCAGATGTATCTTCTTTTTCATTTGCCAAAATGGCCACGAGGTTACTGTAGCAGACAAAAATGGCTCTTCTGTCAGCTCTGTCGGTAAGTTCTTCGTAGTGTTCTTTCAGCTCTATGGTCTTTTCATAGAGTTCTATAGCCTTATCCATTCCCTCTTCGTGGGATAGTCTTCCGTAGAATTCATAGTGTTCGTAGGCTATGACTTTCCTTAGAAAAAGAATCTTTGGATAATCGTTGTTCTTTTCATAATAGGGCAGAATCCTGTTGACTATTGTGCGCATTATGAAAAGATCATCAAAACCGCCGTCATAAAGAAGCTTTAATGTATTAAAAAGTTGTTCGTAAAATTCGGGAGATATTTCGGATTCCAATTCCTTCTTTAGATCAGAGAGGAACTTTTCGTTTTCAAGATAGATTTTTCGCATTATCTCAGAGCGCGCAACAAGAGCATCCTTCCATTTTGCAAACGAAAGGTCACTCATCACCTGCTGGTCCATTTCCCAGCACAGTTGGCGGTTGGATATGTATTTATCGGTAAAGGTTTGTAATGTCTTACTTTCCATAACAGTCCGAAATTCTGCGCACGTGAGATTTTTTATTGAAAGAGAACCAACAGATTGCTCCATTGGTTCTCTGCTTTATTTGTTTTGTACTAAAATTTTTAACCGAAATATCTATCAAGGAGTCCCTTGAAAGCTTTACCGTGTCTTGCTTCGTCTCTTGCCATCTCATGAACTGTATCATGGATTGCATCAAGATCAAGTGCCTTAGCACGTTTAGCAAGGTCGGTCTTTCCGGCTGTTGCGCCATTTTCTGCATCAACTCTCATCTGAAGATTCTTCTTTGTGGAGTCAGTCAAAACTTCACCTAAAAGCTCAGCAAACTTTGCAGCATGCTCTGCCTCTTCCCATGCAGCCTTTGCATAGTAATCACCTACTTCCGGATATCCCTCTCTGTAAGCCTGACGACTCATAGCAAGGTACATACCAACCTCTGAGCATTCAGCGGTAAAATTACTTCTAAGATCCTCGAGAATATCATCCGGTACTCCCTTTGCTACTCCAACAACATGTTCAGCAGCCCATGTAAGATCACCTTCCTGCTTGGTGAATTTCTCTGCAGGTGCATGACATACAGGACATTCAGCGGGCGGAGTATCTCCTTCATGAACATAACCACAAACCGAGCAAACCCATTTCATAGCTAAAATCTCCTTTCTGATGCGGACAATTAATCCGAAAAGTTAAAAGTTACAAGTAAAAGTTAATAATTGCCTAGTAATTAGTATATCAAATAATTCATATACATAATATCGTTTATAGAATTTTAATAAATATTCATTGTTTGTTATTGTAATTTAATAATATTCTTAGTGGTTTTGCGATATACTGTAACCATAGGGGATTAAGGAGATAAATATGAGTATCCTTGAAGAGAGAATTAAAAGCGTTTATACAAATCTTACAAGAGAAGAGAGAAAGGCAGCTGACTACTGTTTAAAAAATGATGCCAGCATCTTTAATAAGACAGTGGCAGAGCTTGCTGAGGACTCAGGAACCACTCAGGCTACCTGGAGCCGTTTTTCCAAATCTCTTGGATATACCGGACTTAAGGGCTTAAAGCATGAGCTTTTCACCAATGCAAATAATGCCGAGAAGGAAGGTCCAAAGATCGAGTTTAAGGACATCGATCAGTATACTTCCATGCAGGCAATTGCTGATAACATCTGCGCCACAAGCACTCAGGCGATTCAGACCACCTACAGACTTTTTGATGCAAAGTCCTTTGAAGGTGCTGTTGATTCCATAGTTTCTGCAGATATAATCAGGATATTCGGTGTTGGTAGCAGCGGACTTGCGGCCTATGACCTATATACCAAATTCCAGAGATTGTCCTATCATGTGACCTACAATGAGGATTTTCATAACAGTCTCATGAATGCAGCACAGCTTAAACCCGGCGATGTTGCGATATTTATCTGTGATTCAGGAAAAACTGAAGAGATAATGCAGATTCTAAAGATTGCAAAGACAAGGGGCGCTGCAACGGTTGCCATAACAAAGCTTGGTAACAGTCCACTCGCTCAGGGCTGCGATCATGTAATGTTTACCACATCTCCTGAAATCGATAAAAAGAGTGGTGTAACAAGCTCAAGATTTGCACAGCTTTTCCTTGTGGATACTCTTTATACGGCAGTTGCCAATAAGGACTTTAAAAATATCCGCCAGCACCTGCAGGATTCCTATGACCTGTTCCATGACATGGTTAATTACTGATTCTGCAAACCTTATATAGAAATTAAGCCCCTTTGAATACAGGATTCAAAGGGGCATTTTTATGTTCAAAAGTTATTTTTTTTATTGCTCGTAGTTGAACTTATCCTGTTCTTCATAAGGAATAACCAGTTCATTTACTATTTTATCTGAGAATTCCTTCATCTCATCAAGCTTATCTTCATAGTTATCTATTGTTAGTCTGTCTTCATCAGCTGCCATCTTATCCAGCATTCTCTTATTTATCTCAGGAGAAAAATGGATGGTATCAAGGTAGTTCTCCAAATTTGTTATGACTTCACTGTCATTTTGGAAAAAGTAAACCTTGGCATTTTCATACTTTAGAAGTTCTTTTATCATCTCTTTTTCCGCATATATGAAGGCATCTCTTTCGCCCGATCTGTATACGCCGTCCCACCAAAGCATGGAGTAGGATGGAAAGTAGAGATAAAAGTCCGTATCAGGATGATTTTTAAGTTCACTTGTAAGAAGCTCTATATTTCCCCTTAGCTGCTCTTCATATACCTTTTCATCCATCATAGGCTTTACTTCTTTTTGTCTGAAATACAATCCAAGGATACTTCCGGAATCAAAGCTTTTCCATTTTGCCCAGTTATATGACAGGTTCTCGTCATAATCCGCAATATATGAGTTGACTATCATATAAGGGATTTTCTCCAGGATTACTCCCTTATTGAACAGATACTGAATGTCATTAATGGGATTGTTATCATACAGGTACATGGGGCATCCGGTTGATTCGTAGGTGGGCTCTGTATCTGCGATAAGCGAAGATGGATCGATGTTGTAGAAAATCTTTGTTATATCGTTCCCTGACTTATACGCCTCATCTATAAGATAGCAAAGGTCCGCTGTAGCGCCGTAGGATCGAACCGCCTTTATGGATTTGCAGTTATAAGCCTGGTCAAACCAGCTGTTGTCATTGTTTTCCACAACGGATGAACCGACTATAAGTGCATCGTAATCAAAGTGTCGAAGCGTGCCAATGCACTGATATTCCTTATCGTTAAGCACAGCTTTTAGTCCAAGCCAGGGCTTATGATAGTGAAAAAATGGATCAAACACTATAACTGCAAGAGCGATAAGGACAAGTACCGATACTACTCCTATGGCAAATCGCTTTATGAAGTTTGAACTGTCTTTTTTTTCTTTCAAAAGTATTCTCCAAACTTATTCTTCACACAGGCATTTTTCATCATTTGAAGTTCATGTCTGCATTCTTTTCTTAAGTCTAAAACTGAAAATAAATAAATGTGCTCACCTGTGAAAGTGATATAAATGACCATGCAAAAAGGATTATCAAAAGTGCGGTAAAGCCTTTTCCCGGAACTTCGCCATAGGCAATCTCTCTTGAGTTTTTCCTTGAATTAACAAAAAATGATATTGCAACAAGGATAATCCAGCTTGCAAGATAAATGTAGTTTTTTAAGTCTTTTGCATATAGTCCTGCCGCCGTAAGAAGCAGGTAATTTTCCGATAGATCAAGCATTGCCGATGTTTTGTACATAAAGCCAGGCCATGTAAAGATAAAGAACTGCTTAAACATCTGCAAAGCATAGGTCATATCCTGGGATCTGAAAAATACCAGGGATATGAGGAATGCGCAAAATGTCAGAACCTGTCCAAGTTTTTCCGGAATTACAAGAAGTGGTTCTTTCATCAAAAGATAATGCTTCTTTATATCTCCCTTAGTTGCAATGATTCCAAGGTCGTCCCATACAACAACAATTCCCATAACAAGGCCCCAGCAGATGTAGGTCCAGCCTGCGCCGTGCCAAAGTCCGCTAAGTAAAAAGATTATAAGTACGTTAAGTGCTGTACGTCTTTTTCCTTTTCTTGAACCTCCAAGAGGAATATATACGTATCTTACAAAGAACCTTGTAAGAGTCATGTGCCATCTCTGCCAGAGGTTTCGCACGCTCTTTGCTTTGTAGGGCGAGTTAAAGTTTTGTGGAAGTTCAAAACCTATCATAAGGCTTATGCCTTCTGCCATATCGCTGTAACCTGAAAAATCAAAGTACAACTGGAAAGCATAGGAGATAAGCACAAGAATTCCTGTTAAGGTATCCATATAGTAGGTGTACTTAAATCCATAATCTGCTATTTTTGCAAGATTATCTCCAAGAAGCATTTTCTTTGAAAGACCGATTACAAAAAGAATAAGGCCCTTTCTGAATTTCTCAGGATCGAGCCTTCTGTTTTTCTCATCCCTGAACTGGCTTATCATTTCATAGGGAAGAGCAATGGGCCCCTGAATTATCTTGGGAAAATATGTAATGTACTGAAGGTACTCAGTAATGGATACTTTTCCAAGGCTTTCTTTTTCATTAAAGGAAGGGTGTCCCGGAGTATTCTCCCGATAAATATCTACTATGTATGCTATCTGGGAAAAGGTGTAAAAGCTTATTCCTATGGGAAGAACCAGAGACAGGGCTGTGAACTCTTTTCCAATAATCGCATATACATTTTCAAGGAAAAAGTTGGTGTACTTAAAATATGCAAGGGGCAGTAAGTTCAGAATTACCGCCGCTATGGTTATTCCTTTTTTTAGTTTTTCATCTGACTTTATTATGAGATTTCCGAAAAAGTAAGTGACAAAGGCGCTAAGCAGCAGTATAAATACAAATTCTACTGAAAAAAGCCCATACAAAATTAAGGAAGCTGCAACAAGTGAAAGGTCTGCAAGCTTCCGTGTTTTGAGTTTGTTTAATCCGTGCCATACGATCAGTACTAAGGGCAGGAAAATTAAGATAAATGAAAATGAATTAAATGACATGGTCTATATCTTAATGCCTTTATTTTAAAATAAGTCCAACAGGACAATGGTCTGATCCCATCTGATCTTTGTAGATCACTGCATCTTCAAGTCTGTCAGTAAGTGCTTTTGAAGTTACAAAGTAGTCTATACGCCAGCCCGCATTCTTGGCTCTTGCCTGGAAACGATAGCTCCACCATGAATAAGCACCTTCAAGCTCTGGATAAAAATGTCTGAAGGTATCAACAAGTTCTGAATTAACTACATTGTCGAATTTTTCTCTTTCTTCATCTGTAAATCCCGCATGGCCTCTGTTGGTCTTGGGATTTTTAAGGTCTATCTCTTTGTGGGCAACATTAAGGTCACCGCAGAAAATTACAGGCTTAGTCTCCTCAAGCTTTTTAACATAGGAGAGGAAATCGTCCTCCCATCTGCATCTGTACTCAAGTCTTGAAAGATCTTCCTTTGCATTTGGAACATAGACTGTGATGAGATAGTAGTCAGGATATTCAGCAGTTATAACTCTTCCTTCATGGTCATGCTCATCTATTCCAATGCCGTAGGTTACATTAATAGGCTCTTCTTTAGTGAAAAGTGCAGTGCCAGAATAGCCCTTTTTATCTGCATAGTTCCAATACTGATGATATCCGGGGAGCTCTACTTCTATCTGTCCCTCCTGGAGTTTTGTCTCCTGAAGACCTATTACATCAGGCTGCTCCTTATCCATGAATTTCTGAAATTCTCCCTTAGAGACGCAGGCTCTAAGTCCGTTTACGTTCCATGATACAAGCTTTTTAGACATACATTTTCTCCGTATTTATCTTGTTTTCTGGTTTATGTATTTATTGTGGAATTTAGAATACATGATCTTCTGTGAGCCGTACACTCCGTAATATCCGGAGAATGTGTAGCTAAGGGCAATTGCAAGAAGAAAGTATGGCATTCCGTTATATCCAAACATCTCAAAGCACAAAAGGAGAGATGAGATAGGGCAGTTGGTAATTCCGCAAAAGAGCGCGCCCATTCCGATCGCTGCGCAAAGTGCCGAGTTAAAACCAAAAATCTGTGAATAGAGGCATCCAAAGGTAGCACCTATAAAAAGAGCAGGAACAATCTCACCACCCTTATAGCCAGCTCCCATGGTCACTGCAGTAAAGAGCATCTTAAGAGCAAAAGCTGCATAGGGTGCTCTGCCGTCAATTGCCAGCTCAATTACATCCATGCCGGCACCGTTATAGTTGTTGTTTCCAACAATAAGTGTCAGTATTACTACAAGGCAGCCGCCTACAAAAATTCTGATGTAGGGGTTCTTAAAGAATTTCTTATAGAGTTCGCCGCTTTTTTTCATAACTATGCAAAAGAGAATGCTTATAACTGCACATAAAACTGCAAGTACTGCATATCTTATTGCACTTATGACAGTAAACTCGGGAATAATCGTTACTGTAAATACATCCGGTACTGTTCCGAAATACATGGCAACACTGCTTGAAACCAGCGCCGATAAAACGCAGGGTATGAGAGCAGCGTAGTACATAACACCTATACTCTCAATTTCCATTGCAAGAAAAGCAGCTGCCATAGGAGTTCCAAAGAGGGCAGCAAAGGCCGCACTCATACCGCACATTGTGATTATCTTGCAGTCATCATCATCCAGATGTATGAGTTTTCCAAAGTTATGACCCATACTTCCGCCAAGCTGAAGGGCAGCACTTTCTCTTCCTGCACTACCACCGCAAAGGTGTGTAAGTATGGTTGCTACGAAAATAAGAGGAATCTTCCTGATAGGAAGATGATCTCCCGCAGAAATTGTAGTTATTACAAGGTTTGTTCCGGTGTCCTCAAAATCCTTTGAAAGTCTGTAAAGAAGTACTATCAAAAGACCTGCAAAGGGTAATAAGAAAATTACAAATTCATGTGATTTTCTAAACTCCGTTGCAAATTTTATCCCATGGAAAAAGGCAGCTCCCACTGCCCCTACCATAACACCTATCAATATTCCAAGTACCAGCCACTTTAAAGTGGACATAAGTCTTCTAAGCTGGTGCTTGTAATGTGGCTCAATATTATCGTTATTATTTATCTCGCTCATTTTCCCTCTAAATCCCTGTTTTATCAGTTATTACTCATTGAAGCAATAAGCGCATCGATCTCAGCCTGACTTAGCTGTTTGTTGCTGTTTGCTGAAGGCGCAGGTGTTGCTGCAGAAACTGTCGGCATAGAAAAACCGCCGCCTCCCTGCTGAGACGAGTTACCCATTATACTGGCAAATAATGCCTGCTGTTCAGGACTAAGTCCGCTTGTATCTGTTCCCATTGTATTTACCTCACTTGTTAATCAAATGATACTTGATAATGTGCTTTTTTACAATGTTTTTTATTTCTGCATTATATTTCTACTCTATTTATCGGCAATTTAGAGTTTAGTCTTAATATATGCAGAAAATGGCTACGTTTTCACATAGCCATTTTGGTAATTACTTATTAAGTGTTTCCATTCTTCTCATATTCTTAAGATTATCATCTGTTTCTTTAAGCATTTCTCTAAGAGAAAGACTTTCTTCATAGTCAAATTCACAGATGGAATAAATGAGGTGATTAAGGTACTTGGTGTTGTCCATGAGAAGCTTGTTATTTTGTCTTGCCATCTCTATTCTGAGAATCTCAGCTTTATCCTCTTCTTCAGTAACCTGAAGAACAGCAAACTCATCACCGCGAATTCTTCCGCAGACACTCTTATCACCAAATACTTCATTAAGTATCTGGGCTACTCTTATAACCGCATGATCACCTTCGTCATGACCATGAATAGCATTAATATTCTTAAGAGAATCCATGTCGATATATGCTACAACCGCATAGGTTCCTTCGCGGAAATGCTCTTTGAGAAGATCATAGGCTTTAGCAAAGAATCCTCGTCTGTTTGGAAGGTCAGTAAGGTAATCCTTATCTCCGATATGATCCAAAACAGATCCGTCTCTTGCAATTTCTTCCTGGCATTCTGCAAGTTCCCTCTCAGCATTGTTTAAGCGGTTCTCGAGATATCCGTTCCTACTTCCTGCAACAACGCAATTAGTAAGGATATCATCATAGTATCCAACTCTTAGATCATCTGTAAAATCAATGATGAAAAATCCAAGCTGATTTCTTTCGTAGAAGAAATTTCTAATAACCTTTGTACCGCTGATGCCTGTTTCATTGAAAACTTCGGATATTTTCATATCCTTAGAATTGACAGTACTGTCAGGTTTACCATCATGTATTGAGAACAGTTTCTTACAGAGCTTTGGAATTTTCCATCCCTTTTTCAGAGAGTATTCAACAGGCTCTTCAAGTATATACATCTCATAGTTTTCAATACCTGACTTTATAAATTTCAATGCACCGATTTCAAAATCGTCGTTGCATTTATTATTTATAATTATGTCAGATACTTCTGATATCTTTTTGATGGTCTCTCTGTATTTATCTACTGTGAAATCTTCGATTTCACTTCTTCTGGCTTTTACGTTATTTCCTGTTATTTTGCCTAAAATCTGCTCTACAGCAAGATATCCAAGTTCTATATCACTTGTATCCTTGTCTGAAGCTACGCACTCAAAGCCTTCTGTCTCTGTGACAGTGATAAGGGGCTTTTTGCCAAACTGCTTAAGGAATGCTTCCTTTTTGAGGATGGCAGCCTTATGCCCAATCTTATCAATATCCGCAATGAATCCGTCAAAGTCCGCATCAATGCTGTAGTCATAAACAGCCTGGTGCTGATAAAGATATGGATCCTCCTTATCGAAAGTCTTATCAGTTACGATATACTTTCCCGGGAAAATGATCAGCTCAGCACCAAGGTCCCTGGCTGCTCTGTCAGCACCAAGACAAATATCACATTCTTTTTTGTCATTAAACTCGGAAATAAGTAAGCCTATTCTCATTATTCGTCTTCACCCGTAACTTCTGTGTCGTCAGAGTCATCAGTTTCATCAAAATCATCTGAATCTAAGTCTTCCTCGGAAATTACTTCTTCCGGGATATCCTCCATAGCATCCTCGATATCCTCGAATTCCTCATCTCCATTAGAAATCTTTTCTCTGACTTTTGCAATAGCTACTACTGATACACCCTTATCAAGGTTTATCATCTTAACGCCTGATGTTACTCTTCCGTGAACGGTGATTTCTTCCATTCTAAGCTGAATAATGATACCACTGTCAGTAATCATCATTATTTCGTGCTCACCGTTAACGGCCTTAACACCGATTACGTTTCCGGTCTTTTCTGTAATCTTATAGCACTTAACACCCTTACCGCCACGGTTCTGAATGTGGAATTCCTGGAGTTCTGTTCTCTTACCATAGCCTTTTTCAGAAACGATAAGAAGTGAATCTCCCTGAGTATTGAGCTGCATTCCGATTACATCATCCTGATCGCCGAGCATTATGCCTCGAACACCCATTGATGTTCTTCCTGTAGGTCTTACATCAGTTTCTTTGAAGCGGATACACATTCCGTTCTTTGTTACAAGGAATATCTCTGAATCTGCTTTTGTAGTTTTTACTTCAATAAGCTCATCATCATCATCAAGGTTAATTGCTGTAAGACCGTTCTTTCTTACATTTGCAAATTCCATAATGGGAGTCTTCTTGACTGTTCCCTTTCTGGTTACCATGAAAAGATTCTTTTCATCGGTATATTCCTTAATCGGGATAGTAGCAGTGATCTTTTCATCAGGAGAAAGCTGCAAAAGATTTACAATTGCTGTTCCTCTGGATGTTCTTGAAGCTTCCGGAATCTGGTAAGCCTTTAATCTGTAAGCTCTTCCCTTATTTGTAAAGAACATTATGTAGTTATGGGTTGTGGTCATAAGAAGATCTTCCACATAATCATTCTCGATTGTGGATATTCCTTTTATTCCCTTACCGCCTCTGTTCTGAGCTCTGAAATTGTCGATAGACATTCTCTTAATGTAACCAACATTTGTCATGGCAATGACTGTGTTTACATTAGGTATCATATCTTCAATATCAATCTCTGAATCGTCATGACCGATCTGGGTCTTACGATCATCGCCGTATTTATCGGATATCTCAGAGATTTCTTTTTTGATTACTCCAAGAAGTACTTTCTTGTCGGAAAGGATGAGCTTTAACTCTTCAATTTTCTTTAGGAGTTCTGCATGCTCCTGCTCAAGCTTATCTCTCTCCAAACCTGTGAGAGTACGAAGACGCATGTCTACGATAGCCTGGGCCTGAGCATCTGATAATCCAAATCTCTCCATCAACTGTTCTTTTGCAATCTGAACAGTTGCACTTCCGCGGATTATTCTTATTACTTCATCAATATTGTCGAGGGCTATCAGCAATCCTTCGACGATGTGATTTCTCTCTTCAGCCTTGTTAAGGTCGTACTGAGTTCTTCTTGTAACTACATCTTCCTGGTGAACGATGTAGTGGTGAAGCATGTCAACAAGTCCAAGAACTTTGGGCTCATTATTTACAAGTGAAAGCATGATAATTCCAAATGAATCCTGAAGCTGTGTATGCTTATACAGACGGTTCAGCATTACATTTGCATTTACATCATGTCTAAGCTCAATAACAATTCTCATACCTTCACGGTCTGACTCATCTCTAAGTGCAGTGATACCGTCAAGTTTCTTAAGCTTTACATATTCGGCAATCTTGGTGATAAGGTTTGCCTTATTAACCATGTAAGGAAGCTCTGTAACAATGATTCTGCTCTTGCCGTTGGGCATAGTCTCGATATCAGTTACGGCGCGAACTACAACTTTACCTCTACCTGTTCTGTAGGCTTCCTCAGCACCTCTTGTTCCAAGGATGATACCACCTGTAGGAAAATCTGGTGCTTTTACGATGGGAAGAAGTTCCTCTATATCTGTTTCTCTGTCTTCATTTACTCTGTTATCGATCATCTTAACAACAGCAGCGATTACCTCGCGAAGATTGTGAGGTGGAATGTTTGTAGCCATTCCGACTGCAATACCTGTTGTTCCGTTTACAAGAAGGTTAGGAAATCTTGCGGGAAGTACAACGGGCTCTTTTTCAGTCTCATCAAAGTTGGGAGCAAAATCAACGGTATCCTTGTTGATATCTGCTGTCATCTCCATTGAGATTTTGGTAAGTCTTGCCTCTGTGTATCGCATGGCAGCTGCGCCGTCACCGTCCACAGATCCAAAGTTACCATGTCCGTCAACGAGACAATATCTCATGGACCAGGGCTGAGCCATATTTA